>Ga0307989_1000913_pt1 | contig 17258 bp, 12 predicted proteins | sample EllFjometagen185_FD_203164 | JGI IMG/M metagenome (GOLD analysis project Ga0307989, IMG submission 203164) | Marine microbial communities from Ellis Fjord, Antarctic Ocean - #185 | ecosystem: Environmental > Aquatic > Marine > Unclassified | place: Southern Ocean | collected 2014-10-08
TTGGTGATAATCCAGATATAAGTAAAGATACCGGTATTGTAAAACATCTGATTCGGTAAGCCGACCACCGCTTCTAACATGTCATTCTCTATAATCCATCGGCGAATATTACTCTCCCCGCTGCCGGTGTCACCCGTAAACAAGGGTGATCCATTAAAAACGATACCGATGCGGCTACCTTGTCTTTCCTTGTCATCCTCGTTTTCTGGTGGTGGGTGCATCTTTGACATCATATGTAAAAGGAACAACAGGGCACCATCATTAATCCGGGGAAGTCCGGGACCGAATCGTCCAGAAAATCCTTGTTCGTTATGTTCACGCGTCACTTTATCCTGTTCTGGTTTCCATTCCACCCCAAATGGTGGATTGGCGAGCATGTAATGGAATTGCCTTCCCTCAAATCCATCACCATCTATTCGACCCTCTTTTGGAGTACCCGTTCCAAGTGTATCCCCAAATACAATATTGTTGACATCCGCACCTTTAATCAAGAGATCCGACCCACAGATGGCGTAGGCCTCCGGATTATATTCCTGACCGAACAGTTCCAGATGGGCTTTTGGGTTATTTTCCTCGATGTAGTCCTGTGAAACGGACAGCATGCCACCGGTTCCGCAGGTGGGATCATAGATGGTTTTCACCACACCCGGATCGTAGATGTCATCACCGGTATAAAGCAGATGCACCATCAGATTGATCACCTCACGGGGCGTAAAATGGTCTCCAGCTTCCTCATTAAACCGTCGGACCAAATCCTCAAACAGATACCCCATGATCATGTTAGGAACACGATCTGGATGGAGGTCGATACCAGCAAACTCTTTTATAATTTGAAACAGACGGTTGGATTCTTCCAGTTTTTCAATCTCCTCCTCAAATTTAAATTTTTCCAGAATATCATAGGCGGATAGAGAAAAACCGGAAATATATTTGCTGAGATTCGCTGCCAGATTGGGGGGATCATCCAATAGAGACGCATAAACACCCTCTTTCCTTTTGGCGAATGTGAATCCGCTGGTGTTAAAGAAGGGGATGGCAAATTTCTTATTAATAATTTTTTCGATAGTCTCTTCTGTATGCCTTGGAATTTTGTTGCCTTCCTCATCGGTTTTGGTTTGCGCGTTCATGGCATTGTATTCCTTCATCACCTCTGTCTTTGAGCTTTCCAGTACACAGTCCAGCCGCCTCAGAACGGTTAGTGGGATCATCACCCGCCGGTATTGCGGCGGACGGTATGGTCCCCGCAACAGGTTGGCAATGGTCCAGATCAGGTCACTATTTTTTTTGATAATATGTTGGTCTTTCATTCTAATTTATTTTCTGTGTAACTGGTTGTGGTTCAATAATTGGAGACAGGTCTATCTCCTGTTTTTTCTTCTTTCGAATATGAGTCAATGTACATTACGATTGAAAGCGGTCTGCAACCCTTACTATATCGAATCGCATTTTAAGTGGTTTTTGGTTGACAGCCAGATCTGCTGCTTTGGGGACAAGACATCGAGTAATACTGACACAATATATCCGATCGGTGTGAGCCAAATTCTAACTACCTTATATTATGTGTTAAAACCTACAAGAATTCTATTGACGGCTTCTGACCTTGTCCAGCTATTTTTTGAACGAATGTTGAGAGTACCCACAGTCACAACATTATGGATGATGAAAAGGTTTAATTTATTCCAACTAAACTCGATTATCGAAATTTTCATGGAGAATTTGTCTGTTGAAAATGGCAAGTTGACGCCAGCGCAAACTAAAATAAGCCCAGACGAATGAGTTTTTATGTCATACTATACAGCGGTTGCTTTGGGAGGTTTTTTTTTGTATTTTTAAAATCGGTTCGAATAATTAAGGATGGAATGGGATAAGGAACAAATTGGTTCATGAATATTTATTATCAGTTGAAAGCAGTTTAAATAGACAAAGAAAAAGAGAAAGATTAAAGCCGGGGAATCAGCACAGGTGTATTTTCCTTATAGGCTTCGTAATCCACCTGGCCACTCCATTTTTTATCCGACGCTTTCTCTAACATAGGAATACCACTAACACGTGTAAGAAGGAGGGTAACAAAAATCGGAGAGATGAGACATACCCATAACCAACCTTCAAGAATGGGCAAGGCAATAACGACAATGCCAATCCAAAGCATGATTTCACCGAAGTAATTTGGGTGTCGTGAATGAGCCCACAAACCTGAATTAATGAATTTACCTTTATTTTTCGGGTTTGAGCGGAAACGACTTTTCTGAGTATCTGCTACTACTTCGAAGACAAAGCCCAAAATCCACATAATAAAGCCAATTAGGGCAAAAACACCTAATTCCTTCCGGGTTGTTGTATTAATAGCAATAAGTGCTGCTAAAGATGTAATAGTAACCCACAATGCCTGTATCGTCCATGCATTGAGAAATCTTATGAATGAGGGTTTGATTACGTCAAATCGACTGTCTTTCCCTTCTTTATGGACTCGCAGAACCAAAAAAGATCCAAGACGGAGAGCCCATATCACAACCAGAATCGAAAGAAGTATTGACCGCCCATCAACAATAGGATTTAGAACTACCGCTATGATAGTAACAAATATAAATGTGAATGAACCAGTGACGTCATAGAATTTTTCAGTCTGGAACAGGTAAGCTGGTATAAAGGCCAACCATTGAATCAAAAAAATCAATCCAACCAGTGAAGCAAAAAGTGGGATGCCGAAGAATGAACTCCCACTTTGACTTCCAGCTAAAGCGATTCCTGAACCAATCAGTATTACAACAATAAAAGATATTAATGAATTACGATCTGTTTTCTTCATAGTTTTTCTCCTTTAATCTCTTCTGGAATTAATGCTGACTTAATTAGCCTCTGGATTAAGCTCTTTCCGGAAAACTTTTGATGGTTTGAAAGTAACCACTGTTCTTTCTGAGATCTCATAGGCAACTTTTGTCTTTGGGCTTCTACCAATACGAGCGTTTTTTTGACAAACTTTGGAATTATCAAATCCTGGTACCAATACCTCATGACCATCTGAAAGAGTGCTCTTGATAATCTCTAGTAGTGATTCAACTAGCTTTCTTGCATCTTTTCTATCCTTAGTAACCTTAGTCATAATACTGTGGGTAATATCATCTTTGATGATGGTCATTAAATATCTCCTTTATTTATGAGAAGACTAATTTGTAATAGAATATATAGAACCGGACTTTCTCATGAACATGATCAGCCAAAAACTACCGAAAAATAAAGTAAATGCAGAAAAATAAAATGGTATTGCCGGTCCCATATTATCATATAACCACCCACAGGTTAAGGGTCCTATTGTCAAACCAAAGGCACGTGAGAGATCATACCATCCATAACTTTTACCACGGTTTTCATGCCCAACTATGTCAACTACCATGGCTGTTTGTGCAGGTTCAATTATTGCTAAACCAGTATGAATTAGAAAAAAGACAACTGCCAGCCAATACATAGATGGTGATAATGGTACAAAGAGGAAAGACAGGCCGGTAAATGCTAGCCCAAAAAACATCATCTTTAGGCGTCCAAAACGGTCGCTGAGTTTTCCAAGTCGTGATGAGAGAAATCCAATAACTAATGCTCCGGGTAAAAATACCAGTCCCATACTTTCGACATTTGCTGCAAACTTATCTTGCATCATAATTAGAGAAATTGGCATCAGCATAGAAAAAGAAATACCAACCATACAGACAACAACCATAAGTTTAAATAACTGTAGGAATACAGGCTGCTTCTCCGAACTAAAAGCATCATTTATAATTACAGAAGGATTTGTTTCAGGAATTCTTTTCCAAGCAAGAAAAGTCGCAATTGATGTCATAACTGCAAAGAAGAGAAATGCCATTTGCCAGGCCAAACCTCCAGGCAGGAACATAAAAAAACTAAATCCCAAACCAACACCCACAATCCGGCCTTGAGTCTGTTTTTGAAGGCTGATTCCCATCGCCTTACCACGGTCAGAATCAGCTGACATATCAGCCACCATGGTTACTATTGAGATTGTAAGAAATAAGAACCCGATTCCCTGAATAAAGCGAGCAATATAAAGAAGAGGTAAATTCGTTGCAAATATAAAAACGATCATTGCAATCGTATTGACTACTAAAGCGGACAGGATGAACTTTTTACGCCCGAAGCGATCCAGAGCGCTGCCAATTAGTGGTCGGAAAATCAATGTTGACGCAGTAAAAATAGAGAACAAGCCTCCTATTGACATAGCACTGGCATCTAGGGATTTCCCATAGATAGGTAGTAAAAATGCTATAAAACTGAAGGGCAAAAAACTAAGAAACACAGGTGTTCTTAGAGGGCCGATTAAAATTTCTTTTTTCAAAACCATATAAAATCACTAATTGAATTTATTAAATTCTGAGATATTTGACTATTTATTTTGAATAGTCGAATAAATTCATTGGTATGTAACATCTAAAAAAGGTGTAATCAATTTTTCAAAACCCAGACTATATTTTTTAATTCACTCCTAATATAAACAAGATAAACAGCTACACCAATAATTCCCATGATATTGACCCAGGCTCTTATTTTTTTTAACTTTTACCCAATAATATAAAATCAAGATAGATCCACTAAGTTTCAATACCAAAAACAAGATTGCAGTATGGTCAATATCTAAGAGAGCATTAATCAAAGGATTCCGCTCTATGTCTAAACCATATCGCTGGAAAAAATAGTAAGTTAAAATAGTATCAACAGTATTCAACAATGCTAATAGCGGAAGAACCGAGTACGATACAAAATGAATTCTCATATCCTTTAAGAATGTTCTAAAAAATCAATAAACCCAATTCATAATAATCGAAACCGGCACTTCTCCCACCTAGGTGTTCTGCAAGGAAATCTTCAACTCGCCTAAAAAACCGTAACCTGTTTTGCCATGTCCTCAAACCATGTCCTTCATTTGGAAATAACATATATTCAACTTCCTTCCCAGACTTTTTCATGGCTTCCACAATTTGGTCAGATTCTTTTTGTTTTACTCGTGGATCATTGGCGCCCTGAGCAATTAAAAGCGGTTTAGTTATTTTATCGGCTCTAAAAAGTGGAGATTTAGCTTCCATCTCTTTTCTATCTGCCGGGTCTTTCGGATCCCCAACATATTTATACCACTGCTCCATGTAGAGCTCCCAATATTCAGGAACAGACTCAATCAAAGAAACAAGATTTGACGGGCCAACCAGATCGATTCCACAAGCGAAGGTGTCAGGTGTGAAGGTCAGACCTACCAAGGTAGCGTATCCACCGTAACTACCACCAAAAATACATACTTTTTCAGGATCGGTTATTCCTTTTTCAACTGCCCAATTGACACCATCTATCAAGTCATCATGCATTTTTCCGGCAAATTCACCTATCGCCGCTTCCATAAAGGATCGCCCATAACCATTTGACCCGCGATAATTAATCTGCAATACAACATAACCCCGATTGGCAAGAAACTGTATCATTGAACTATATCCCCAGTAATCTCTGCTCCATGGACCTCCATGAACAAGAAGAACTGTTGGTAGATTTTTCTGAAATGTTCCTTTGGGTATTGTTATATAGCCAGGAATGACCATACCATCTCTGGCTGTAAATGAAATGGGCTCAACTGATGAGAGTTGATCTTCATACTCTGAAATAGGAAGGGAACTCTGTAACTCCTTTTTCTTGGTGTTTCGGTTATATGTATAAAAATCAATGCGCTTATCGGTATAAACACTCAAAGCAATAATGGTTTCACTATTATCAGCTCCTGAAAGGCTAATCCCCGCTTTTTTAGGAATAAAACTTTCAAAATCTTTTTTGAGTTCTTGATCAAAAAAATGCAGTTTTTCATAGTCCGGGTTAGATCCAGCTACAAGAGGCATCTTTGTAATCTCACTGATTAAAACAAATCCGACATCAACCAAAGGATCTGAGTAAATCAAGATCTCTTCTTTGGTTTCCAGATTTAGTCGTACCAGACTTTTCTTATCTCTTCCTTTGTTCGACAACAACCACATTCCTTTATCATCTGGAGTAAATCCATAAAACAATACATCTTCATCCATTTTCCAATTCATGATTGGCGTCCATGAATTATCAGAAGTAAGCATCTCAAAGACCCAATATTTATCTGGATCTTTAGGCTGAAATTTTTTGACTCTTCCCCTTAGTACCCCTTTATCATCAGTAATCCATGAGCTCACTTTTCCAGGATTTTCTGCTAGTATGATGGATTCTTTTGTTTCAATATTTATCTTATATAAATCGAAAACCTTTTTATCACGTTTATTATGCTGTATTAAAATATGGTTAGGATCAAATTTTGATATCTGGTGAAGCCCGGCCTTTGTATCTTTGAATGGTGTTATATCAACTGGCTTTTCTTTAGGCTGCTTTGTATCGACTATAAAAATATGATGGTTTTCGTTTCCACCTTGATCTTGATGAAACAGCATATGCCTGCTATCCTGCAACCAGGCAATACCATAGATATTTCTTTCTGAATGTGTATCAATTGTTTGAATATCATCTATGCCAATCGTTTTATAATATATTGTGATCCGGCGGTTTTTAGGTTCCAACCAACTTAGTTTCTTACCATCTGGAGATATTGAAAAGTTAAATTTAGAATCAACATTTAAAAAAAAGTCTCTAAATTTTATCAACTCCGGCAATTCTGATTTATCCAAAGTTGGATGTGATGGACTAGTTGAACATCCTGTCATGAAAATGGCTAAGCCCAAAAGGACAACAAAACAAAAGCGCAAATTTAATTTCATTGATTACCTCTTTTTTTTTAACTAGATTAATTGCTTTTTAGGCAAAAAAACAAAATGTTTCATTGACCATAAATCTTATTCACGCCTATTTCTTACAAATAGGTTTTTATCTCCTTGAAGTCTTTTATTCAACCCCGCCAGATCATTCTCCCAAGCATCAACAGGATCTAGCTTATTCCAGGCAACAAAAAACTTCCAATTTTTCTTTTGAGATGATTCCTCTACCAGGGTAAGCCCAATCCATATACAGGTACGTTCGAGCGATATTACGTCTTTTTTTCTCAGAAGCTCAGGTATAGTTTGAATTTTCTAAAGTAAACTATCTGAAATCTCAGGAAAAAACAAGTAGTTCGGTCGGTATAGATGTGCTTGTAAGAGAGTTAGGTCCACGGATTGGGGTATATTAGCTTGACTATTTTTTCAATTGGTTTTTTATTAATTAAGTAGGTTTGGAAAAATTTCATGGAAATTACCAGTCTATCCAGGGAAAGCATGCATTCGGATTATCACCCATCAAAGCAATTCATATTGGCAGTCTCATCATCAAGTAATGTGAATGTATAATTGTCCCCATCCGAATCAATTTCATCATCCCGACAGAGGTACATTTCCGGGATTTCAGCAATTGCATATTTATCACCATCATCGTCAGTATATTCTTGATACTCCGGTTCACGATGAAGCAGGATTTCCTGATAACCGCTTTTCGTGAACGAAAATTTTACTGTTTTATCTTCAACATTTTGCGGTATGAACAGCATCATGGCATCTTCTGGCGCAACACGCTCCGCATACGGATCATAAAGAAAATGTCCATCACTATCGGTGGTTGTCCGGTAGCCTTATGTGTTTCAGAACCAACCGTTATTTCTGTCTGATGAGCCTCACAACCGGCACCGCTGCAATTTGCGACTGCTACGACTTCAACTTCAGGCACTGCATTCCCGGAAGTGTCCATGACCGTACCAATAAGACAGCCATGTGCAGAGAGGATATACAACAACATTAGAATTGTCCCAAATAGTTGTCCCTTTTTTCCATTTATCATGATGCCTCTTTGAAGGTGTGATTGATTAGCTAACAATTTGGAATTAATGTGCTGACTCAAATATTAATAATCTGACAGATAATAGAAGCTCCGGCCACTTTATGAAGGGCAAATAACAGCTCTTTTCAGATCTCAAATGAGTGGCGACTCGATGCGTTATACAAAGCTGAAACGCTTTTTGTGGCAATGCTCCTTGAGCATTTATAGTGCCCATTTTTGAGGTCAGCGTCGTCTGAAAACTGACCTATCAAAAGAACCCGCATGGCAGTGACGATTTACCGATTTCACTGGCACCAGATTAAAGCCAAATGTGGAGGGATGTTCCAGTAAATTCAGATCGTCAATTGGTGTGTATTTACAACATTTGTGGGCTTAATACCCCCGTTTTACCCCTATGTTTTCGAAACAAAAATGGGCTAATAACTGGATCTGGCAACCGGAGGTGACACTGTTTAAAAGGTTGCAATTGCAGGCTCTATCAAGATCAATGAAACAAGGAGTGCGGATAAAGAGTTCGAGGTAGAATGATGTGGTTCTGTCGCAAAAAAATACTAGCTACAAATCGGCCCTCATTTTGATCTAATTATGCGGCTAAAGAGTAAAATATTTTGGCAACACTTTGAGTTGATTTATCTTCTATTTCTATTTGCCCTTTTCTGATCATTCTAACCATTTCTATTCCGTTAAGGGTGATTGACGCGGAGATAAATGATTTGAAACCAAGCATTCCCCTTCCTTTTCAAAATAAAATAAATACTAACAGAACTCAGTTTTTAAGTAAAACGAGACTTTGCGACAGAACCCTTTCATCCCTATACGTTTTCCTATTTTAGCTAATTGAATTCTTTCGTAATCATTAAATCTCACTGGTTTTTTTACTCTGTGAGTATATAACCATTCTTCATGAAAAACATCAATTTATAATTAAATTTCATAGACAATAATCACTTTTCATGGCATTGTAGGAAAAAAACAAAATAAACATAATTCATAAATATGATAAAATATAATCAAAATTCACGACCCATAACTGTTTTTCATACTTTTCCTGAACTGGAAAAAGGAGCAACACTTACCGGGTACGCGGCATTGATTGATGGCCATAGTCTGTCAGTACCTGCCCCAGACCACCTTTGTGCAATCGGAACCAAGCATCGGAGGTACAACAATGGGCGTTGGCACATTTATACGCCAAGGTATAAACCGGACAACAGCCTGCAAGGTCATCTGACTTTTGCCCTTAAGCATGAAGGAATAGAACTATTCTTGCTCAAAAAATTGTTTAATTCAGTCGATCAAGAAAGCATTGAAGAAATTGTTCGACGGGAACCAACAGGCGCATATAGTCGAAGAATATGGTTTTTATATGAATGGTTATGTGATAAAAAACTCGATATTGGAGATGTAAGCCGGGGTAATTTCGTTACGTTAGTTAATGAAACCTTACAGTATCCTGGACCTTCCCGTAACTCCCGTCGTCATCGTATTCGCAACAATCTGCCTGGCGTACATGGATTTTGCCCGTTAATTAGACGAACGGAGTTGCTTGATCACTTCATTGCTCTCAATTTGTCGCAGGTAGCTTTCAGCCATATTGGCAAGACGCATGGTGACCTTTTAAGCAGAGCGGCATCTTTTCTTTTACTGAAAGATTCTAAAGCATCGCATACTATTGAAGGAGAATTTCCTCCACATAACCGGATAGAACGGTGGGGAAGGATTATTGGTGAAGCGGGGCAGAGAAAAATTAGTATTGAAGAACTGAAATTTCTTCAACAAATTGTCATTTCCGATACTCGATTTGTCACGCTTGGATACCGCACCGAAGGGGGCTTCGTTGGTGAGCATGACCGTGTAACAGGAATGCCGATGCCCGTGCATATTTCAGCGCAAGCCAAGGATGTTAAAAGACTATTAGCGGATCTGATAGAGACTTGCGAGTTGCTTAATAACAGTGACTATAATCCAGTTCTTACCGCAACGCTCATAGCTTTCGGTTTTATTTTTATCCATCCATTTGTAGATGGAAACGGCCGTATTCATCGCTATCTGTTTCATCATCTCTTGGCAGAAAAAAGTTTTGTCCCTAAAGGGTTGGTGTTTCCTGTGTCAGCCATTATTCTGGATCGCATCAATGATTACAGGCAAACACTGGAACATTTTTCAAAGCCAAGACTTGATCTGATCCAGTGGCGACCGAACGATAAGGGCAATGTTGAAGTTATGAACGAAACCATTGATCTGTATCGCTATTTTGATGCGACAAAACAGGCGGAGTTCTTTTTTGAATGCGTAGCAGAAACTGTAAATAAAACTTTGCCTGAGGAAGTGAACTATCTGGAAAAGTACGACCGCTTCAACGAATTCATCAAAAATTACATCGATATGCCGGATGGACTGGTTGACTTGCTCATAAGATTCCTCAATCAAAACAACGGTAAAATTTCAAAGCGTGCACGTGATAAAGAGTTTAGCAAACTCACCAAGTCTGAAGTACAGACCATTGAACGAAAATACAATGATATCTTTTATTCAGAAACCGAAGAAGCTGATGTCACTTGATAAATTTACATCAGAGAGTTTTTTAAAAAAGCGTCAGATTTAACATCATCAAAGGGGTGAATCGCGCTGATCCGGACCTCGAAATGCTGTATCAAAAAAGTATTCGATTGATTAAATTATGTTGGGTTTTAAATTGCAAACTTGGAAAATTGTGTCCGGTTAGGAACAGGTGGAATTCCATTCCTCTTTAAGATATTCCCAACAGTCTGATCGCTCACCTCATAACCAAAATTTGATAAAGCACCTCTGTCCATGTTAAGCGATAATGGGACCACAAAAAAACTCCAATAATCGGTATTATGAAGGTTAAAATAAAAAAGAACCAGGAAACTGGAAGACCAATAAGAAAGAATAGACGTAAAGTGGTCTTTTCTTTAGAGATAACGGACAGAAAACCAAATTTTAGGCATACTTCTCCTGCGAAATATTGATCCCTTGCTCTCGCTTTATCGGACTCAAGATGCTTTCATTAAACTATAAGCTGTCGTTTCCGTTTCCCCAAATCTTTTGATTTCCAGATCAGTAGGAACATCTTTTGAGTCTTTTGGCACGATTGGAACTGCTTTGTTCCAGAAAACCTTGGATCAATAGACATGGAAAAAGCAAAAATACTCATCGGTGAAGACGAAGTCATCATCGCAATGGAAGTAGAGAGTCAGTTGCAGGGTTTGGGATATAATTAGCTTTATTAAAACTATTTTATAAATGTTACTTTTTGTTACCTTGTATTGAGTAGGAATTTTGAGAATGAATCAAATACAATTATATTTTTCAATAATCATATTTAAATAATAGCCGATTGATATATCTGTTGATTCATAAGAGAGATAAAGATAAAAGTTAGGGTCATGAAAAAAATATTTTGCTTATACCGTCCATATGAACTATATTTACTCGATAATCTAATGAACTAATAAAATCTCTCAAGGAGTAAATAAATGAGTTTCATAAAAGATATGAAAATTGGGAAAAAGCTAATGTTTGCAGTTAGTATATTAGTAGTAATTGCAATTACGGTATTAAGTTTCATAATATCAATTCAAGTTAAAAACTTGTCAGAGGAAGATAATCGTTTAATTGCGAAAGAAACATCACAGCACTACGGTTATCTGGTTAGAGGTGAGATTGAAGTTGCTCTTGATGAAGCTAGGGCTCTGGCTGATGTTTTTGGCGCTTTAATTAATTCTAAAAAAGATGATTTCAGTAGAGATGCTGCGAATGTGGTTTTAAAAAATCTCATTGAAAAAAACAAGAACTTTCTAGGTGCCTATGTTCTATTTGAACCCAATGCTTTTGATGGCAAAGATAAAGATTTCATTAATGCAATCGGACACGATCAAACGGGTCGATTTATTCCTTATTGGACAAGAGGGGGTGATGGAAAAGGGGTGGTTGAGGCATTAGCGTCATATGAAGTAGCCGGTGATGGTGATTATTTTCAAATCCCTAAAAAAACCAAAAAAGAAACGCTAATAGAGCCTTATATTTATGCTGTTCAGGGGAAAGACGTGCTACTAACATCACTAGTTGTACCTATCATGAATAGCAGTGGTAGTTTTATTGGAATTGCGGGATTGGATATTGCGCTTTCTCAACTACAGGCGGTTATTGAAAATATGAAAATTGGTCATTTTAAAAACGCTTATGCTACTTTGTATTCTCAATCCGGTATTGAAGTAGCCTGCGCAAATGCAGACCATGTTGGACAATCAGTAACACAAACATCTGATTCAAAAGAATTAGTTAATCATATTCACCGTAATGAAGATTTTGAAATGGAGCGATATTCAAATTTTCTAAAATCTGATGTATTAACACGTGCTACGGTAATCACCTTCGGAGATACCGGAGCTAAATGGATGATGACAGTTAATATTCCTAAAGATGAAATTGATGAGGGAATCAATCAACTCTATTGGACAATTATAAGTGTTGGGATAATTTCAGTCATTATCGTAATAATTCTGGTTTATTTTTTATCGCGCAGCATTTCTCTCCCACTGGAAAAAGCTGTGCAAGTTGTACAAAACGTATCCCAAGGGGATTTAACAACATCAATTACGGTGGATAGTAAAGATGAAATTGGCATATTAATGGGTGCAATGAAGGGAATGGTGGAAAAACTCCGTGATGTGGTCGGAAATGTAAACAATGGTGCCGATAATGTAAGTGCAGGTAGTTCACAACTCAGTTCTACCGCTCAGCAATTATCACAAGGGGCCACAGAACAGGCTTCTTCTGTTGAAGAGACCAGCGCCTCTATGGAAGAAATGGGATCTAATATCCAGCAGAATGCGGATAACTCTCAACAAACTGAGAAAATCTCATCTGGAGCAGCTAAAGATGCGCAAGTTAGTGGAGAGGCAGTAGCAGAAGCCGTTGTAGCCATGAAGGAAATTGCAACTAAGATTTCAATCATCGAAGAAATTGCTAGGCAAACCAATTTACTGGCATTAAATGCAGCCATTGAAGCAGCCAGAGCTGGAGAACATGGTAAAGGATTTGCGGTGGTAGCTGCCGAAGTACGTAAATTAGCAGAACGTAGCCAAAATGCAGCGGGTGAGATCTCAGAACTTTCTGCCACCAGTGTCCTTGTTGCTGAAAAAGCGGGGGAAATGCTATCTAAACTGGTCCCTGATATCGAAAAAACAGCTGAACTGGTTCAAGAAATAAGTGCTTCCAGTGTTGAACAAAATTCCGGGGTTGCCCAAATCTCAAAGGCCATCCAGCAATTGGATTCGGTAATCCAACAAAATGCCAGCGCGACAGAAGAAATGGCTTCGACTTCTGAAGAATTATCCTCACAAGCGCAACAATTACAAGATACGATAGCCTTTTTCAAATTAGATGAGTAGGTAAAGGCAGATCAACTAATCAGGCTTATAATTTCTCGCAAGTTAGTAGAATTAAGAATCCAACAGCCAAACCCAAAGCAACATACCAGAAATAACCCGAATTGTTATAAACAAGACAAAAAAACGTCAAGGAACTGCCTGGACCTGATCTAGATTTGGGTGACGAAGGAACATCAAAAGACAGCGATTTTTAATGTTATTGATTTTTGGAAAATTTAATCAAAAAGTTTTGAAGAAAATGACAATATAATCCAAAAAACAACTAACGGAGATCCTATTGAGTACCTTTTCAGAGACAAATTCCTTCAATTATTAGTTTATAAATAAAACTTAATTATCTGATAACATACATAATATTCACTAGAATTAGCCCCGTGTCAACGATTGGCCCTCAACTTTCGGGAGGCAGGGGCCGGAAGTTCAAATCTTCCCATCTCGACCAGTAAACGGTCGTTAACAGATTTCCACATTTTACCATCTCAATAGGTCCCAGCAGTATCCCCAGTACGATACTCAAATTATCAAATCCGTATTAACTCCAACTATCCTTATTAAATCCATTCATATTAGACTCTGATGAGATTTTAACCTGATCCCTAATTATTAGTCATCTTCCAAGATGATGGAACAATCCTAAAACCTAGCTACCTACCAGCTAAAATAAGTAACAGAGCTTCAAAAAACTTCATATCAAGTACGTACTACAAAACTCCTTTTCGGCGTGCTTCAACAATAGAATCTAACCCAATTCTCAAAAGTACGATTCAGGGTTTCGATTTCTGCTATTGTAAAAAAACTATAACCGGATAATGCTGAATTCTCTTGATATTTCATCCAATATTGTTATATTAAATCAAATATTAACATTTCTATTTTACCAGACCTTAGGGTCCTCAAATTTCTTCTTCTGGTGTACATATGACTGATGTTCAAGCAGATTATCTTAAAATCACCCACCCCGAATTGAAACAACCGTTGATCGATATTCTCGGTAGAATTTCACAATTTTCTCATCTCTCAGAAGAATATTTGGAGCAGTTATTCGAGTACTCCAAGTTTCAGTACATGGCAGATGCTGAGCGACCGGTTCAGGAGGGAATGTATGGCCAGAATATTTACATTCTGATCCAGGGCCGGCTGGAGGTCTCTGTTAACACTGAATCCGGGGATCGAAAGCAGATTGACGTGATCTTCAAAACCTTCAGTCTGTTCGGCGAGCAATGTATTTTAGGTGAACCTAACAGTACGACGGTTGAAACCAGGGGAGATGTCCTGCTACTGGCAATTGATATGTCCGCTCTGCCTGATCTATTGGAAGGCTGGGATAATCCGGACAAACGTCTTCCAGATGAGGTTTATGGTCAAAGTCTGGGCATGAATACCATATTCGCCACGGTCCTGATCAACCGATTTAACCGTTTGATCAAGGACCAGTATAAACTGGTACAAAAACTGGTAATTCTACACCAATCAAGAGAATACCAGACCACCTGGAAACAAAATGTCCTATTGACCACACTCTTCAACGAATTCATGCAGAATCAACTACTGCCTGAACTGGAAGTCGGAATTATTCTAGAGCAGGTGTTGGCTGATTATCTTCCCGATAACGAACCTCTGGAAAAGCTCATTGCGAGCGCTTCACTAAATACAGAGACCCTGTATATGGAACTTGTCAGGCTGGAATCGCTTGGCAAGATTGACAGCTTGAACATCATCCTGATGGAGACGATCCAGAGACTTTCCATAAAAGCGATTGAACTTGAAGAGTATACAAAAGGACTGGAAACCGAATCCCACAATCTTCCGGCTATTGTATCGCTGCCTGAATATTTGAATCAAGTCTATGATGCGATCATTTCAACTGGAATTTTGGAAAAGGAGTTGTCAAAAAATGAGTTCCTGAATGGTTTTTTGAGTGAATTGGGTCCGGATCCGTCTCTTTTGATTGGTTTTCTGCGTGAAGGTGGCTGGATATCCAACCAGTTCGACATGGCATACGTGATGTATCTGGTTTGTCAGAACTGCATCATTAAAGAAAATGAACTGAATCTGCTGATTGCCAAATGTGTTGCCTATCTGACTGTCCTGAACACTCCCCGGCAAAATATCCAATTGGCCCAGCTAAAGAGAATCGAGGCTGAGCAAGAAATTTCAAAGGAGTTGATTGAACTCTATGAAAGCTGCGGTAATGATGAATCAGAAAAAGTGAAAGAACGGGCACCAGAAGCCTCTCCACAAAACAACGTGGAAGATCTGCTTTCTGAGTTTGGTTTGTAATCTCTGATCTTCAAAACGAATTGATACAGCAGTACCAATAGAGACTGATTAAGCCTAAAACAAAATATTGGTTGGAAATAATTCGACCTTGAGTTAAATAAAAAGGGGGTATGCTTTAATATATTGGAAATTTGTAATGTCATATAACTTACTGGGATTTACTTTGGGGTACTTATGGAAAAGGCTAAATAGGGCTGGGATTTGGACTGATTACTTTTAAAACAACAGATAACCTTTGTGATGTTGAACCATTTCTGGAAAAATTTTTAGCAGAAATGAAATTGATGAAAAATCGATAGCCATTCAAAATCATATGAATGATCAGAATATAGAAGCACACACCAAAATTATTTTGGAGTAATTACCGATGTCAAATAAACCAAAATACGAAGAATTAGAACAGAGAGTTAAGGAACTAGAACAGGAAACTTTTCGACACAAGCAGGTTGAAAAGGCACTAAAACAGAGTGAAGAAAAATTTAAAAACCTTGTGGAAACAACAAGTGATTGGATTTGGGAGATAGATTCTGCCGGAATATTCACATATGTAAGTCCCAAGGTTTATGATTTACTTGGATATTTACCAGAAGAACTGGTTGGTAAAAACGTATTTGATCTAATGTCTCCAGAAGAAGCAGTTAGAGTGGATATCATATATTCAAAATATGTTAAAAATACAGAGGCTTTTGCTGGAATGATAAACATCAATTTACATAAAAATGGTCAAGAGGTCATAATCGAATCAAGTGGTACTCCATTTTTTACTAATGGTGGAAAATTTGAAGGATATCGAGGTATTGATAGAGACATTACCGAACGTAAGCATACGGAAGAAGCACTACAAAAATCTGAAATAAACTTAAAAGAAGCACAGCGAATTTCAAAAATCGGTTTCTGGAATTTTGATATAAATAACAAAAAAGCAAGTTGGTCTGATGAAAGTTTTAATATATTTGGAATTGATAAAACAAGATACCCCGATGGAAGGGTATCTGAATCGGTATGGCTATCTAAATTGGAAAATCCTACAGAAACTAAGGCACTGAGTAATAGTTTAGCGGAAAAAAATAACCAATATGAATTTGAGTACCAAACTATTCTAATTAATGGAAAAGCTAAAACGATGTACTCACATTGTGAAGTTGAAAGAGATAACAATGGGAATATTGTACGAATTTTTGGCACTGATCATGATATAACTGAACGAAAACAACTAGAGAAACAATTGATTCAAGCTAGAGAACAAGCTGAGTTTGCCAATGAAGCAAAATCAAATTTTTTGAGTAATATAAGCCATGAACTCAGAACTCCAATGCAAGGAATTTTGGGGTATTCCATTCTGGCCATTGAAAAGATAGACCGATTAAAAAAAGATAAACTTTTAGATTATTTATCTGAAATTAAGGTGAGTGGCCAACGCCTTATGTTATTAATAAATGATATTCTAGATTTATCTAAACTCGAATCAGGTAAGATGGAATACAAATTAACCCGAGTAAAAATGTTGGAAATTGTGTCTATCGCAATTAATGAATTTATGGTTCCTGCCCAAAAAAAAGAGATTCTAATTAACATTAATAAATCAGAGTTTAATAAAATTGTTATAATTGTATTTATCCGGCAGTCAACTAACAATTTTAGCTAATTTTTTGCATCTCAAATGAGAGCATTTCTTCGCACAAATATGCATGCAATAAACCATGCACACCTTTGATATGCCAGAAGGTCCACAAA
>Ga0307989_1000916_pt1 | contig 17231 bp, 18 predicted proteins | sample EllFjometagen185_FD_203164 | JGI IMG/M metagenome (GOLD analysis project Ga0307989, IMG submission 203164) | Marine microbial communities from Ellis Fjord, Antarctic Ocean - #185 | ecosystem: Environmental > Aquatic > Marine > Unclassified | place: Southern Ocean | collected 2014-10-08
GGAGTTTTGCGTAAGCGAAACTCCCAAGCTGAATGGTATGTAATACAAAGCACGGAGTTTTGCGTAAGCGAAACTCCCAAGCTGAATGGTATGTAATACCATTCAGCAGTTCTACATGGAGGCAATATGAAATATTTTTCTTTAAAGACTTTGGAAGATTTCTCAACTACTCTGCTGACATCCAAAGGGGTTCCTGAAAAGAATGCAAGGTATATAGCAGAGATGGCTGTAAAAACAGAGGCCATGGGAATTACAACTCACGGTCTCTCTGTCTTAAGTTATCTTGATAAGCAGATACCTGAGATATTCCTTCCCCAAACTGAGCCTGAAGTAGTTAGAGAAAAAGGTGCGGTTGCATTGATCGACGGTAAAAATGGTTTCAGCCAGATAGCTCTCAAAAAGGCAACAGAAATGGCTATTGAAAAGGCCAGTGAAATGGGTATTGCAATGATCGCAATAAAAAACACCTGCTGGCTTGGTGCGCTGGGGCCTTACCTTGAACCTATTGCCCGATCAGGTTTTATGGCTCAGCTTTGGGGTCAGAGCTCCCAATGCAGTGATTGTGCTCCTACCGGTGGGATTGTACCGAAATTTTCAACAAATCCTGTTGCCCTTGCTTTCCCGACAGCAGGTGACCCGGTTGTAGCTGATATATCGACTGCAACTGTTTCCATGGGTGCGGTTATGCGCATGGCAAAAAATAACGAAAAAGCCCTGGACAATATATTTATGGATAAGGAAGGCCGTGCTACCGATGATCCTCATGCAATGTTGGATAACGGATCAATCTTTTTTCTCGGTGGTCCGCATTATGCCCATAAAGGATTTGGGCTTTCTCTGTGGGCTGAAGCATTAACTGCAATGGCCGGAGGATCCTCTAATAATCCTGAAATTGAACAGCACCAATCCCTCAATCTGATGGTTGTTGATATAGATGCTTTTTTTGGAAAGGACTATTTTCAGCAGGAGATTACACGGTTTGTTGCACATATGAAAAACAATACCTTGCGGCCTGGATCTGATGCTATTCGTCTCCCTGGTGAAAGGGCTTTTAAATCTCTGGAGCATGCTAAAAAGCAAGGTTTAGCTCTGGATGATACCCGACTGAAGGCGCTGAATGATATTGCTCAACAAAATAGTATAGACCTGTTGAAATAGTGTCACCGAAAATAGGTAGATCAGGATAAATGTTTAATAATTAAGAAATCCCATAGGAACACATTAAATATTTTAAATTGACAATAAACCACTAAAAGACTATATTAGAATAATAAAGAATAAATTATATTCAGGAGGTGTTTTATTTATGCCAAAAACTGTAACTTTGCGATTAGATGATATTAGTTACAATATTATCAAAAACCATGCATTAGCCGACAATCGTCCACTGTCAAACTATATTGAAACAGCAACCTTAAAGTATATTGAAGAGATAGATTATGTAGATGATTTTGAAATGGAAAACATTTTAAATGATGAGAAATTAATTAGATCATTAAAAAATGGAAGTGCTGATGCAGCAAGTAAAAGAGGACGTTTCATTTGAATGAGTATAGGGTTTTTGAAACTGATAATTATTTAAGGATTTTAGAAAAAATACGAGGGAGAGATAAAACCTTAATTGAGAATAAATTATTGACAAGTGCATATCCTCAGTTTAAAGTTGAGCCCCATTATGGGAGTAATATAAAAAAACTAAAGAACTATATTCCTGAAACATGGAGATATAGGATAGGAAATTACAGAGTATTTTACGAAATTAATGAAAATGAAAAAATAGTAAATATGATTGGAATAAGTACGAGACAAAATGCCTATTAAAAATTAGAGATTAAAATTCAAGGTAACAAACCCATGGAACGGAAAGCTTCTCGTTTCGTAACAATTCCTGTGAATTCGGGATGGGTACTGTTTTCTGAAAGATCTCTGGCATTTCTCTGAACAGAATACATAATGTTCCTGAGTGGAGCCAAAAGCCACATAGTCTTCAAATATTTCCTCTTTTTCATACCATGAACAAGTTCCATCTAATGATTTCCGAGATTGCTTCCGGGCATTTTCCAACTCATTCTTTTCCCAGATAAAATCAATATTAAAAATACTCGATTTTGTAATCTCCTAAAAGATTGCGGCACCGGGAACATTTTCCACAAAAGAGCACATTTTCTGGGGGAGTGGGTAGTGCGTGCATAGGTGCTGGTAGGTAAGATAGGTGCCCTGATAAAGAGCTTCCTCAATATTCCTGAAAATACGGGCATTTTGCATGGATTTAAGCCCAAAACTGCTGAGTAATTCGAGATCATCATGCCCATATGCGGTTAATCTAACAGGAAGGGAACAGGACTGAATGCTGGTATTTTGGACAGCAATATTGTTACTTATGATCTTGATAGAATGATGTCTAAAGAGGAAATTTGCAAGTATGATGCTATTTACGTATGTGGTGGCAATCCTCAGCATCTGATAAATTAAAATAACGGAAAAACTTCAAAAAAATCTTGATGCTTTTCTGGATTCAGATGGTGTCTATGTCGGTGTTAGCGCCGGTAGTATTGTTTTGGCAGAAAATCTGATAAATAACCTGGGATATCTTCGATGTAAACTAAGTGTTCATGTGAAGGAGGGGTCTGCACGTGGCCTACTTCAGAACAGTGAATTACAAACAATAAATTTATCAGATGATCAAGCCATCATAATTAATGACAAAGAGGCTAGGATTTATGAGTGAACATGACGTCAAATGGGGTTACATCCGAGAGCTGCCCTCATTTATTATTATTGCCAGGCACCACGATGGTTTTTGCATGTTTGATGCGCCTAATGCAGATTATTTAATTACAAAAACACCCTTTGGACGCGACATTTGCTTGGAATTATCACAAGCCTGCAAGCGATCAGGAAGGCAATCGGGTTTTTATTCCTGGATATTTTTTTATGTAATTGAAAAATAAACAATACTGATGTATAATGATAGTAACGAAGTATGATAGTATTATTTAAAGATAAAAATACAAAAAAAATATGGTATGGAACCAAGGTAAAAAAGCCTTCTTTAGAAATACAAAAAATTGGAAGAAGGAAATTGAGAATGCTCAATAATTCCAAAACCCTAGATGATTTAAAACTCCCTCCTTCAAACAGACTGGAAGCACTAAAAGGAGATAGAAAGGGACAGTTTTCCATCAGGATTAATGACCAATGGAGGATATGCTTTAAATGGAAAAATGGAAATTGTGAAGATGTTGAATTAGTGGATTATCATACATAGGAGTAGAAATATGGAAGAAAGACTACCAAACATTCACCCGGGAGAAATTCTGAGAGAAGAGTTCCTTAAGCCAATGAATATCTCTGCATACCGACTCTCCAAAGAAACACATTTAGCACAAACAAGGATTTCGCAGATAATGAAGGGAAAGAGAAGTATAACAGCTGACACTGCATTAAGGTTTGCAAAATTCTTCGGGAACTCGCCTGAATTCTGGATGGGGCTTCAGAATGATTACGATCTGGAAAATGAAAAATATAAAATCAAAGATGATCTGAACAGTATTAACTCTGTAGCAGAAACAGGCCTATATAATGCTGTGCGGAACTGATTCTGCTCCGTATAACAGGAAGTAAGAACACTCTCAAAAGTTTACAAAGCATACCATACTTCAGAAGAAAATTATCTTACTTTAAAATATTACGTTTGTAATTACGCGTATCAAAACGTTTTATACAGAGATTACAGACCTTACAATCAGTTTCGTAACAATTCCTGTGAATTCGGGATGGGTACTGTTTTCTGAAAGATCTCTGGCATTTCTCTGAACAGAATATATAATGTTTCTGAGTGGAGCCAAAGGCCACATAGTCTTCAAATATTTCCTCTTTTTCATACCATGAGCAAGTTCCACCTAATGATTTCTGAGATTGCTTCCGGGCATTTTCCAACTCATTCTTTTCCCAGATAAAATCAATATTAAAAATACTCGATTTTGTAATCTCCGAAATAACAACCCCCTCTTTTATGCAGAGATAATCAGTTTTTCCCCGGTGAACGTAATCACAGATAACCTCCTTGCCATTGGTAAGAAAGACATGGCTTTGTTTTATCCAGAGTTTTATGTTTAAACCATCCACATGAAGGACAAACAACCGTGAGAACAAATTTATCTAATCGACCGTGGCAGGAAGGACAGCGGCCCTGGTCAATCATTAAAATGTCATGGATATCGGATTTGTTTGCCTCGTTAAGAACTTCTTTCACTTCCGTATCTACTTTACTTACCGACTTTGGATCTCCAATATCAGAGGCTTCGATAAATTCATCTTTCAATGTCTCATCTTTAGGTTGATCTGATCACGACTTTTACCTCCCTATAAAGGAGCTGATGAAGAGACCTTTATGAAATTCAAGGAGATTGTATTGGAATATTATCCTGAATGGGCTCATTGAGGGTTATAAAATTCTACAGTAAAAACTTTCATTGCCTTCCCGTCTGTGAATGAGTAAGTTCTGAAAGACAAAGTTTGTAGAAGGAGTCTGTTTGTGCCCGAGTTACCAGAAGTAGAAACACAATGTCAGGATCTTTGCCGTCTTGGCATTCCCGGATCCCGGATTATTGAGGCCTCAGTTTTCTGGGAGCGTACCTTGGGGGGATTGTCTGCAGAAAAATTCCGTACTACCGTAAAAAATTGTGAAATAATCCGGATTTACCGACGGGGTAAATACCTTTGTCTGGAACTTACCAACGATTTGCATCTACTTATTCATCTACGAATGAGCGGTAGTCTTAGAGTGCGGGAGACTGGGAAACCCCCTGATAAGCATGACCGGGTGGTACTTCACTTGGCTTCAACTAATTTAGTCTTCCACGATCCCCGTAAGTTCGGACGGGTTTTTCTTACTTCTAAACCGCAGGAAATCCTTGGTCGATTAGGACCGGAACCTCTGGAACAACAGCTAACACCGGAAATATTTTACACACTGCTTACCAGCCGTAAACGGATTCTTAAACCGCTTTTGTTGGATCAATCCTGTATAGCCGGATTGGGTAATATTTATGTTGACGAGGCTCTTTTTGCCGCCCAACTGCATCCGCAACGTCTGAGCAATACGCTTACCTATGCTGAAACAAAGATATTGCTGACATCAATCAGAAGAGTTCTTAAGAACGGTATCAAAAATCGTGGAACCTCTTTAGGTAAGGGGGAGGCAAATTTTTCTTCTGATGGACGCTATGGACTGAATTCAACTACGCTGCAGGTGTTTCAAAGAGCGGGAAAACCCTGCCCCCGATGCGGAAAAACAATTGAACGAATCATTGTTGGGCAGAGGGCAACGCATTTTTGTCCGGATTGTCAATTAAACCATAAAGAGTAGGCACTAAAAAGTTAATAACTTTCATTTATACGAGTATTTGCTGGATTTAAACAGCTGTCGCTTTCTCTCTTTTTATAAAAGGCCAAATTGCCATCCCAATCAGAATAACCCCAACTAAAACATTCATCCAGGTGAGAACAGAGTGCGATAGAATGGCTTTCATTCCGTTTCCCATAACAGCTACCACTGTTTGACAAATGAGAGTTGAGAGAGCGGCTCCCAGACCGAATATATACATTTCAGGTTTTCTCAAATTTTTTTCTGTCATTCTTACGGTGCAGACACCTCCCCAGAATACCAAAGTAAGAGGATTGGCTGCGGTCATTATTAAACCTTTCAGGAAGGCATCAGAAACAGAACCGGTAGAAATAAGTGATATTGAGGGGATTAATTGAATATCGATGGCTTCCAGCAGGATCAGAGTGCCAAAAATACCAATAAATATCGCCCCGGTAATCTTGAAGATTTGTTTTACCCGCTCCTTATTCAGAAAAGCGGTTACACCGGTGATTGCAAGGAATATGAAGGCGGCATCTGCCAGAGTTACACCAAGAACAGCAGGGAAGGCTCCTGAAAATCCGGCTGTACCGGCAAGTGAGAAAATATATACTGATATGGGTCCGACTGCAGCCTGCAGGACCAGGCCGAATGTAAAACCTGACACTAATTGTTTCAATTAAGTACTCCGCCTTGTAATAATAAAAAATTATGTATATTCGGCACTTTACCAGTAAAACTTACTCTTGTGAATACTGGACATTACCCTATACGTCTGCTATTGTTACTTACACAAAGTAAGTAATTAGGGTTTCGTGGAGGTAACGTGTCAAAAAAACAGGATATAAGTGAAGAAATGGTTTCAGAAATGATAAGCACATTGGTAGGGAAGGCTCGAAAAGCTCAGGCGCTGGTGGCGTCTTATACACAGGAGCAAATTGATGAGGTTTGCGTTGCAGCCGGCTGGGAAGTTTTTAAAGATGATAATATCGCAGAACTTGCAAAAATGGCGGTTGAAGAGACCGGTATGGGAAATGTCCCGGATAAAATAAAAAAACACAAAGGAAAGATTCTTGGTGTGTTAAAAGATCTAAAAGGAACAAAATCTGTTGGATTGATAGATAATAACAAAGAAACGGGTATAAGTAAGTATGCAAAACCCGTTGGTGTTATTGGTGCGTTAACCCCTGTTACAAACCCAACTGCTACCCCGGGCAGTAATGCACTGAGCATCCTGAAGGGACGGAATGCAGTAATTTTTGCACCCCACCCAAAATCAAAGAACTGTTCGATACGAAGTGTTGAAATGATGCGTGACGGCCTGAAGGCTGTTGGAGCTCCTGAGGATCTTATTCAAATTATCCCAACACCCAGTATCCCTGCAACGCAGGAACTTATGAGACAGGTAGATCTGGTTTTAGCAACCGGCGGTGGAGCGATGGTGAAATCAGCCTACTCCAGTGGTACCCCTGCGTATGGAGTTGGACCTGGTAATGCAGTTCAGATCGTTGCAGAGGATGCAGATGTTGCATCTGCGGCAGCAAAAATCACCCTAAGCAAATGTTTCGATAATGCAACAAGCTGTTCAAGTGAGAACTCCGTGGTTGTCCATGCAGCAGTATACGATGAGTTTATGACGCTTCTTGAGAAAGAGGGCGGCTGGCTGGTCTCCGGAACTGACCGGGAAACACTGAAGAACTGGATGTGGCAGGAGAATCGGAATGGAAAGATAAGTTTATACCCCGGTATTATTGCTAAGGATGCAGCAGCTATAGCTGCCCAGGCTGGCATAAACCTTCCTGAAAATAAAAGAATGCTTGTTGTTGAAGGGATCATGCCCCTTGAGCAGGATCGCTTTGCAGAAGAGAAACTAAGCCCGGTTCTTACCGTCTGGAAATATGATAATTTCGATGAAGGGTATGAGATTTTAAAAAGGCTTACCGATAATTGCGGTACCGGTCACTCCTGTGGTATTCATACAAAAAACAGAGACTATGTAGAGAAGCTGGCAGTGAATATCAGAACCAGCCGTATATTGGTCAATCAACCGCAGGCACCTGGTAACGGCGGTAATTTCTGGAATGGAATGCCTTCTACCGTTACACTTGGCTGTGGAACCTGGGGTGGAAATATCACCACAGAAAATATCACCTATAAACATTTTTTAAATATCACCTGGGTATCGGAACTGATTCCGGAGAACAAACCAACGGATGAAGAGATTTTCGGCGGCCTATGGGCAAAAACGGGGAAATAAGATGAAACTTTTCGAGCATCAGGCTAAGCAAGCCTTTCGGGATGCAGGTATCCCGACACCACGCAGCGTTTTGGCGGCAACTGTTGAAGAAGTAAAAGCAGCTATAGCCGAAATCGGATTTCCGTGTGTTCTCAAAAGCCAGGTTCTCACCGGAGGCCGGGGTAAAGCCGGATTAATAAAAGTGGTTACTACTGAAGCTGATGCACTGGCTAAAGCAGAACGCTTGTACTCTTCTGAGCATAACGTAAAGACTCTTCTTGTTGAGGAAGCTGTAGATATCAGCAGAGAGATTTATGTATCGGTAACTGCGGACCCAGTTGAAGCAACTGCCCTGATTTTGGCGAGTGCTGACGGCGGGGTGGAAATAGAGGAACTTGCCGAAACTAACCCGGAAAAGATTATCCGGGAATTTGTAGATATTACCACTGGACTGCAGACGTATCAGGCGGCTGATATTGCATATCGGCTGAGCTCAAATCCAAATGAAGCTAAACAGATCCAGAAGATTCTCATGTCACTCTATAAAGTTTTTTCTCAATATGATGCAGAACTGGCAGAGATCAACCCGCTTTTTGTAACGAAGTCAGGAAAGATACTAGCCGGAGATGGTAAGCTGGTGATTGATGAAAACTCAATGCATCGCCAAACTACCTTTGAACGAACCCGGGATTATTATGATAGTGATATGGAATTTGAGGCAGCTCAGGAAGGAATTCCCTACCTCCAGTTTGATGGTGATATCAGTCTGATGTGTGCCGGAGCAGGGCTGACCACGACGGTGTATGACCTCATAAATTATGAGGGAGGGACTATCGCCAACTATCTTGAATTTGGTGGACCCAACTATCGGAAGGCTGTTCGGGCTATGGAACTATGCCTGAGAAATGATTCCAAAGTAATATTGATAGTGACCTTCGGAACAATAGCGAGAGCCGATGTAATGGCTGAAGGGATTGTTGATGCTATCCGTAGATTACGCCCCAATCGACCAATTGTTGCTTGTATAAGAGGAACAAACGAAGAAGAGGCGGTAAAAACACTTAAAGAAGCTGGACTCGATCCGCTATATGATACAGAAGAAGCAGTGCGGAAAGCTGTTGAACTCTGCAGGACGGGGGCATAATATGAGCATTTTTATTACAGAAAATACCCGGGTACTGGTCCAGGGAATAACCGGCAAAGAGGGCAGCTTCTGGACAAAGCATATGATAGAACTTGGAACGCAGGTAGTAGCCGGAGTTACTCCCGGTAAAGAGGGACAGGTCGTTGAAGAGCTTCCGGTCTACCATACTGTCAGGCGGGCAGTCGCTGAGAATGATGTTGATGCGGCGATGCTTTTTGTTCCTCCACGGTTTACAAAGGATGCAGTTTTTGAAGCACTCGACAGCGGCATAAAAAAGATCGTTACGATAGCAGATGGAATTCCTCTTCATGAGATGCTGCAGATTCGTGACGCGGCAAAGTCCTGTGATGCGATGGTGATTGGCGGCAATACCTCCGGCTGCATAAGTCCGGGGGTAGCTATGATGGGCATGTTTCCCTACTGGATCGAACGGGTTTACAAGAAGGGTCGAATTGGTATTATGACCAGGAGCGGCTCTTTGACAAATGAAGTTACCGCAATGGTGGTACGGGCCGGTTTTGGTGTCAGCTCACTTATTGGTATAGGCGGCGATCCGGTTCCCGGAACACGATTTGCAGAGATGCTGCCTTTGTATGAAGCTGATGATGAAACAGATGCACTGGTAATTATCGGAGAACTTGGCGGAACTATGGAAGAGGAGGTTGCCGATGCAATGCAGACGGGAATCTTCTCCAAACCGGTTGCCGCATTTCTTGGCGGACGAACAGCCCCAAAAGGTAAGCGTATGGGGCATGCCGGGGCAATAGTCACCGGAGGAAGAGGTACCGTTGAGGGAAAGATTGCGGCACTTGAAGCTGCCGGAGCAGTTGTCGCTGAACGACCAAGCATGGTTGGTGATCTTCTAAAAGAGAAACTTCAGTAGCTATTTTGATAAAGCTTCGACAGAGATGAATAAGGGGAATTTGATGGGTAAAGGTGAGAATTTGAGAAAAGTTGAAAAATCAACTGATATAAAAAAATTGATTATTCTTATTGCAGCATTTGCAGCTATGATTTTAATCAGGAGCATGCCTCTTCCCGATTCTATACGAATTGCCGGTGATGCTGAATTAACAGTAGCCGGCCAGACAGCGTTGGGAGTTCTGATTTTTGCGCTGATCCTCTGGATGACTGAAGCTATCCCTTTTCATGTAACGGGTCTACTTAGTGTAATTCTTTTGGCGCTATTTAAAACCGATACATATAAGAGTATTGTCTCAGTTGGTTTTGGAAATGATATAGTAACTTTTTTTATTGGAGTTCTGGTTCTTTCGGCTTTTATTACCACATCAGGTCTTGGTAAACGGATAGGAATGCTGATTCTCTCAAAGACGGGAAACAATACAAAGAGTATTCTGTTTGGATTTATTCTCACCGGAACTATACTCTCAATGTGGGTAACAAATATGGCTGTTGCAGCTATGCTGATGCCTTTGGCTGTTGGGATATTGGAAGAAGAGGGTATTAAACCGTTAAAAAGTAATTTTGGCCGGGCACTGCTCATCGCATGCGCCTGGGGATCAATTATTGGTGGAATTGGAACACCTTCAGGGGCAGGACCAAATCCATTGGCAATCGGTTTCATAAAAGAGATGGCGGGAATTGATATCACTTTTGGAAAATGGATGATGTTTGGTGTTCCTGCTGCATTGCTTATGGTTCCAGCCGCATGGTTAGTATTGATTATCTTTTTCAAGCCTGAGATGTCTCATCTCTCAAAAACAAAGCAGGAGATGCAGGCTGAATACAAAGCTCTTCCCGGTATGAGCAGGACCGAGATTGTTACCCTAATTCTCTTTCTCCTTACGGTTATACTCTGGTTGACATCCCCGGCGCTTGGAAAATTGCTTGGGATCAGAATACCCATATCGATGCCGGTTCTTTTTACCTCATGTCTCTTTTTTATTCCTAAAGTAGGTCAAACACCGTGGAAAAAAATCGAGCCGGAAATCTCATGGAGCGGTATCATTCTTATTCTATCAGGAATTTCTCTTGGTATGATGCTCTACTATACTGGCGCAGCAAAGTGGCTCTCTTTGGTACTGCTTTCCGGCATTGGGACACTTCCAGCAATAGTTATGATATTTGTTATCGTGTTAATGATTTCCTTGTTAAAGATTATTTTTTCCAGTAATACCGTCACTGCAACTATAGTTATCCCTATCATGATTGAGTTGGCTGTCTCCCTTGGGCTGCCGGTTCTTTCAGTTGCGATCCCGGCTTCACTGGTAGCATCTTTAGCCTTTATCCTCGTCACATCTTCTCCGACAAATGTTATTCCCTATTCTGCGGGATATTTTTCCATTGCAGATTTTGCAAAATCAGGTTTGTTGATGACCCTTTTTGGATCAGTGATTTTGACAATTGTAATTTTTGGTATAGGTTCGATGACCGGACTCTATTAACGGAGAACGCAGCAAAAGCAAATTATTTTGGCTCTGTTTTCAAAGTGTAGTGATTTCTGAATCGCAACCGGAAATGAAAACATCGATCACTTGAAAACACTATAAAAAGTTGATCATTCGCCTATTATTGCATCATTTTCAAAGAACATTCTTCGTATTCAGATAGTTCAGTTTACGATCACTACACTTTGAAAACAGAGTCATTATTTTTAATTGAATTGCCCTATAGGAGACTTTTTCTGGTATAATCCAAAATAAAAAGGATATGGTACTGGTACATGGGGTCGTTTTACTCAATATTACTTCTGGTTGAATTCTGTTTGTGATTACCCATTTTTGTATTGCTCTTCTTTGTAAAGGCGCCATAGGGGAAATTCCTGCAAAAAGGGCTTTTTTAATATGTTAGTAGTCCTCACTATCTCGGAGAGATCCTTGAATGGGCTGGTTGGGCGGTACTTACCTGGTCTTTAGCTGGAACTGCCTTTCTTGTTTTTACTTGTGCAAATCTTGTACCTGGTGCTCAGTACAGCTTAAACTTACAGGTTCTTATGCGGTACCCGGTGGGTACATGCAAGGAAGAATACGAAACCCTAGCGTGCTAGGGTAATGTTTTCTGACGCAGCAGATACCTACCGCGTACAAGTAAGAATCCTAAGCTTTAAGTTGTACAGAGTACTAGAGCAGTTACCAGCCTGAAATGGTATAGGAAGACTTTCCCGGAGTATCCAGCAAAGAGGAAGGCAATAATTCCGTTTTTGTTTTGAGGGAGTATATTAGGGAAATTATGTGAGTGCAGCTAATAGTTTAACCAGAACAAGCGAGTGAAGACTCAATCTACTTCCGTCCGTCATCACGAAAATAAAGAATGTCTTCGGTAGTAATTTTTACTCTTTTACTAATTATATTCCGACGATTGTGAATCCTTTTTAGTGCTATCTCACCAGAATGGTTTTTTACTTCAACTAAATCTATATTTCCTTTGCTCATATAAATAGGTTATATCTAAAAAGTAGATTTGTAAACCAGTTAGTTAATCTGTTCCGGTGAAAAACCTTTTACGGGTCCACGATAAGGAGTGCCGCGTTTTTCTTTATGCTTTTTTCCCATATACAGTATTGATTGAGTAGGACAGAAATTGTAGCAGCGGACACAAAGGACACAGGAACATTTTGCTTTAATCCCGGCATCATCTGCATAGAGATTATTTACTGGGCAGATATTAACACAGCGATTGCAATTTATGCAGGTGTCAGAATCGATGGTGATATCATTTTGCATCCGTGGGTAATATTGATGACTTAGACATCATTGAATGCAGGATACATATGGTAAATATTTTCGATGCGTTCCTCTTCCTATTTCTAAGGTCATAAATTGCGATCTTAAAGGATCGGCATTTGAGGTTTCAACTCGGTTTCTCAAGTTTGCGTTATCGTTTAAGGTGCCAAATTGGAACCTTAATGATTCCCCATGCGCCTCAACCTCATAAAGCTCTGCCAGGTCTCTATCTACCATCACCTGCAAGCCACGAATGGTGAAAATCCTGGATTTTATTTGCTCCGTCTCTATTATTGCCAGTTCATCACTCATAGCTCAAACCCAATTTCGGCGTTTGGAAGGTATTCATCTTTTCACTTATCATTTACCCCTCCAATTTCTGCTTCTATTGCTTCTATACTTGGCAGAGCTGATTTTAATATATCGGGTAATTGCCGGGTTAATTCATATTCACTTACACCCTGTTGCTGCATATCTCTTAGGGCATATTCCACAATGGTTTTGTTTTTGGACTTACAAATCAAAATACCGATAGTAGGCTTATCGTGTTCGTTTGCTAACAAATCATCGACCGCAGAGATATAAAAGTTTAATTTCCCAGCAAACTCTGGTTGAAACTCGACCGTTTTTAACTCAACGACTACATAGCAATGAAGTTTGATATGGTAAAACAGCAAATCTATATAAAACTCTTTGTCTGCAACGGTTAGTTTGTATTGTTTTCCTAAAAAAGCAAAACCAGATCCGAGTTCAAGCAAAAAGTGGCTGATGTTTTTTGGTTAACATTAAAAAATCAAAACAGTAAGGATCTTTTAAAGTCTGTTTGGCTAAATCTGATTGCGGAGATGGTAAATGTGTATCAAAATTACTAATCGCTTTTCCTTGCCTTTTATATAATCCAAGTTCTATCTGATGCGTTAATACCGCTCGAGACCAGTTGTTTTCGATCGTTTTTTGCACATAAAAAACAGCTTCTTTTGTAGATTGTGACTTGGATATGATAAGAAGATTTTGTCCCCATGGAATTTGAAAAATATGAGTATCGTCTAATTGGGCAACAACCTGTTGCCCAATTGCTAGTTCCTGATTCCAAAAATCAAACCACTGTTTCATGTATTTGATATTGCGAAAAGAAAAGCCTTTCATCATAGGAAAGGATTGTTGTAAGTCTTTGCTGATTTGTTTGATCAGCCCATCTCCCCATTGTGCCGTTTTTTGCTTTTCAGAAATTTGACTACCTAAAAACCAATAAAGTCGAAGTAACTCCGTATTAACTGCAATAGCTGCCTTAATTTGCGATGACTGGACTTTATCTTTAACAGCCTGAATAATCTGTTGTATTCAAGAAGGAGTTACTCATAGCTCAAACCCAACCTTTGCCAGTTGTTTCTTCAACTGCTCATACAGCTCCTGAAAAGAATCTGAGATATATTTCAGGAATATCAATCCCAACACCACATTCTTATATTCCGCCGCATCAATATTTTTCCTCAAACGATCCGCTGTATTAAATAATGATGCTTCAAAATTATTATTACCGTTTGCCATCTTTTTCCTTTTTGGTTGGTTCGGGGTTTCTTACATAACTATTGAGTACACTAATTTCCTTAATATACAACTCTTATTCCTTGTATCTTAGTGCAATTACTTCCCGACAACAAGGTTAATACTTGAAATACCGACATGTGTTTTTCGAACGTCTGACGAACCAACATGGCTTTCTCATTAAGAATCTCAAATAGAAACAGAACCTCTTTTTATTGATAGTAGATTGATTACCGCTGAGTTAATTGTCATGAAGAGCAGTACATCCTAATGATTTGATTTTTTTTATGAAAGATTTTTAATCTAGTTTTATCCCGGTAGAAACAGAGTTTCTTCTACCAATATCCTATATAGCGATTCTTTTTTAGCCTTCAGGAACAATAGATTGAGATCGACTTTAAAGGTCTTAGCTAACGTTTTGATTCTTTGCAGATTTAAGTGTTCGACCTTTAATGTCGAATCAATCCTTAGTATTATACATCTTTTTCTATTATTTCACTTGTCACAAAACGCATTCCAAGATTCTTTAAAGCTCTGTTTTTATTTTCCAATTCTCTTCTGTGTTCAATAAAGTCAGTAAATATTGGCACTATCCCAGTGTAAGTGCCTCTCTCTTCGGTTATTACCGCTGAGAGACCTATAATGGATTCTTCTGGAGATGCTTTTTCCTTGAATCTATCGATGTATGTAAATAAGGTTTTTTCCCAGTATAAAATATCTTTCTGTAAAATAGTCCGTGCCGATACATGATACGTACTCCCTAATTAATGGTTTACTATCTATTTCTACACCACTCTTTTCGATTTCCATTAACACAGATTTTTTAAATTTTTTATCCTCCTGCAACTCCTGTATTTTAATGAAAGGTGTCAAAGTAAATAAGAGTTGATTTTTGTCCTGCTTTTCAATTCTTTTTGAATTGTATGTCCACTTATGAATTGGAAAGCCTCGGTGCTGAACATAATTCCTCATAGCCTCCATGACTCTATAGCCTAACTTTGAATCATATTCTTCTGACATTATTTTATTTATAGATTCAATATGTTCTGATTTTTTCCCATAAATATTTGATAAGTGGTGCATGCTGTGATCCAAATATAACCTGCACGCACTTAGTAAATTCACAATTCTCCGATTTATTTTGTTACCTTCTTCCTGAAACCAAGAATAATTCTGATTACAGTTCACCATTTTTCGGGTAGATGAGGCAAGCAATTCCATTTCAAATTCAATATAGTTTTCAACTAATATATCCAATTTTTGTTCCAAATATAAAGATTCGAAAAGTCCGTTTTTTGAAATACTTATTGCCTGATATTCTTTTTCCGTGATATCGATAAATAATCCACAACCAAGGACTGCTTTCGTAAGTGCAAATGGCATATAAATGTGAACTTCCTGAAGTTTTTACCACTCAATAGAATAAACAGCTCAATAATATTCTTCTAAATCTCGGGAATACAACAAATTATGAGATTTTTTTATTGCCTTTTCCCAAGATCTCTGGTATTCCTTTTTGAGTGGTAATAGCCACTCAAAAAGGAGGCCTCATGTATCTTGATTTTCTTGTTGGAATACCCGATGTACCGGGAAAGATTACCAGAAGGAAAAAAGGTGGTACCCTCTATATCAACTATGAGTATGGCCGTGACTATGACCCTAAAAGGAAGTTCAACATACCCCTTCGTGTCACCATCGGCAAACAGGATGAGAACGATAATACGAAGATGTACCCGAACCAGAATTTCCTCAAGCACTTCCCTGATGCAGAACTTCCCCCGGAAAAGGGCCGGACCTCAAGAAGCAGCTGCCTCAGGGTGGGCTCGTTCCTCATCATCAGGAAAATCATCGCCGACTATTGCCTTGATATGATGCTGGAAAGGATAATCGGCCGTGACAGTGGTCTCTTCCTGGATCTTGCGGCGTACTCCATCATCTGTGAGAACAATGCAGGGCAGTACTATCCGGACTATGCCTACAACCATCCTCTGTTCACTTCTGCAATGAAGGTGTACAGCGATTCCAAGGTTTCCGATTTTCTCCAGTCGGTCACCAATGACCAGAGTGTGGCTTTCCTGAACGAATGGAAGGAGAAGCGCAACCACAGGGAGAAAATCTACATTTCCTACGATTCCACCAACAAGAACTGTCAGGTCGGTGATATCGAGATGGTGGAATATGGGAAGGCAAAGGACGACAAGGGTCTCAAAATCTTCAACTACGCAATTGCCTATGACATTGACAATAGGGAGCCTCTTTTCTATGAGGAGTATCCGGGTTCGATAGTCGATGTCTCCCAACTCCAGTACATGCTGGATAAGGCAAAGGCGTACGGCTACAAGAAGGTGGGCTTCATCCTTGACCGTGGGTACTTCAGCAGGGCCAACATACAGTTTATGGATTCCTGTGGTTATGATTTCGTAATCATGGTGAAAGGTATGGGCAATCTCGTCAGTGCACTCATCACGGGGAACCAGGGCACTTTCGAAAAGGACAGGAGCTGCTCGATATGGGAACATCACGTGTATGGGACCACTGTCAGGCAGAAGCTGTATGAAAGCGACACCTGTAACAGATACTTCCATCTCTTCCACAGCATCTCGAAGGAACACGCAGAACGCGAGGCCCTTGAGGCGAAGATCAAGCGCAAGTCAGCCTTGCTCAGGAAGAATGAGGGAAAGATAGTCAGTTTCGGTAAGGCCTATGCCGAATACTTTGACCTCTATTACAACGAGGATGGCAGCAAGTTCCTCTTTGCAAAGGAGAAGGCCGGCGTCATAGAGCGGGAGATCGGCCTCTGCGGATATTTCGCCATTGTCACTTCCGAAAAGATGACAGCAAAGGTGGCCATCGGCCTCTACAAGAGCAGGGATGCATCCGAGAAGCTGTTCCGCGGCGACAAGTCATACCTTGGGAACAAGAGCATCCGCGTCTATTCATACGAATCAGCCTCGGCAAAGATCTTCATTGAGTTCGTTGCACTCATCATCAGGTCCAAAATCTACACATCTCTTAAGGATGAGGTGCTTGAGAACGAGAAGAAAGCGAATTTCATGACGGTTCCCGCAGCATTGAAGGAACTGGAGAAGATCGAGATGGTGAGGCAGTTTGACTCTGTCTACCGCCTGGACCATGCTGTGACCGCAACGCAAAAGGCAATACTGAAGGCCTTTGATGTTGATGCAGACTACATCAGGACCAATGCAAAGGCTCTCGGCGAACAATTAGTGAAATGACGGCATAGGCAAGCGATGA
>Ga0307989_1000917_pt1 | contig 17216 bp, 9 predicted proteins | sample EllFjometagen185_FD_203164 | JGI IMG/M metagenome (GOLD analysis project Ga0307989, IMG submission 203164) | Marine microbial communities from Ellis Fjord, Antarctic Ocean - #185 | ecosystem: Environmental > Aquatic > Marine > Unclassified | place: Southern Ocean | collected 2014-10-08
AATAGATTTTGAATAACTTGGGCAATTGCTTTATTATCACAAACGATTTTTGTTGCTGTAGAAGGTCTATCAATAATCATAGAGATTCCTTTCTCCTTAAGCTGCTGATCAACTATGGCGACTTCTTCTTTTATAATTTCCAGAATATCGGTTTCTTGATAATTGTATTCTTTCTTCCCTGCTTCCAATTTTGAGAGATCAAGTAAATTATCTACCAAATTCATCATCCGATTACCGGCATCAGTAATTTTTTCAAAGCAATCAAGCGTTCTATCTTTCGGGCTGTTAAATCGTTTGCGCCCTATATCAGCGTAACTAAGAACATGGTGCATTGGAGTTCGCAGTTCATGAGACATATTTGCCAGAAACTCACTCTTTAATCGATTCGCCTGTTCTGCCTCATCTTTTGCTCTTTTATAATCATAGGTGCGTTTTTCAATCTCTTTCTCCAATCCACGATGAACTTTTTGAAGTGCTTCTTCCGCCACTTTACGATCTGTAATTTCCCTATTGCTACCCCTTCTTCCCTGATCATTGCCATCGGCATCAAATACTCTCTGGCATACGTGACTGATCCAAACGGTTTCTCCATTTTTTTTGGTGATTCGAAAGTCAATAGGATGTATCTGACTTAACAACTTTTCATGTTCCTTGAAGTGCTTGGCAACAATCTCCTTGTCGTCAGGAACCGCGATTTTATTCATCAGATCAGGATCATTAATGAACTCTTCTGCTTTATAGCCTGAAATACGTTCGCTAGATGGAGAGACATAAACATAATTACCATCAGGATCTGTCCATGTTTCCCAATCGTAGTTGAAATCAGCCACGGTCTGGTAACGTAAGTTACTTTCTTTAAGTTGTTGTTCTGCTATCTTACGTTTCGTTATATCATTTGCAATCCATACTATTGTCTTTTTCCCGTCAATATCCATCTTCATCTTAGATGTTCTGGCACGGAACCATTTTTCTCCAGTTTGTGATTCGAGCTTATACTCAATATTCTGTGATTGATTGGTTTTAATCGTTTTATGGATAACTTTGAAAATATCGTTGGCAACTTCATTTGGCAATACATTATGGATTTTGTTTCCTTCTAGCAATACAGGTTTAGTTATCAATAAATCGTTTTGTGTTGCAAAAACTTTAATATAAGTCCCGTCTTCATCTAAGATTAACGCAATATCAGGTATTGCGCTGGTAAATGCTGATAGTAATGCCTCATTGTCCCGTAGTTTTTCTTCAGCAGCCTTGAGCCTGCTGATGTCAGTGATTGATGCCCTGAAGCCTGTTATCTCACCATTCTGTTTAACTGGGATTGCCTTAAATAATACCGGAATATCCTTTCCGTCTTTTTTAAGAATACGATATTCAGTTGGAGATATGCGTTTTTCTTGATGGTAATCTGTCATGCGTTGTACTGCTTTTTTTCGATCATCCGGATGCAGTAAATCTATTCCATTCAATCCATTTTCTATATTTTCATTAGAGTATCCGAACAAATCGAATCCTGACTGATTCACGTAAGTCATCCTTAAGTTATCATCCATTTCAACAATCGTTCCCGGTAAAAGTTCAACGATATCCCTGAACCTTTTTTCACTTTGTTGGATTTTCTGTAGCAGAGTTTCTTTCTCTTTGAAGGATGCTTTGAGTTGTTCTTCTGCTAGTTTTTTTTCTGTTTCATCTGTAAATATGACGACCAGCTCACCAGAAGGTAATTTATAAACAAAGTTTTTATACCATCTTTGAAGTTTTTTATCTTGATATGTAGCTATAGGATGATGCTTCGGTTCCCCTGTTTTCCATACTTCTCGCATAACATCGATAAGACCAAATTTTTTAACACCGGGTCTCATGTCAAAAATACTGTGCCCTATCAACTCCTCCCTTTTCTGGTTATCAATTATTTCAGCAGCAGAATTAAATTCTACAAAAATGAAATCATCAGCATCTCCTTTCACTTCATACACAGCGATTCCGTTTGGTGTGCGCTCGATTAGATTTGCATACCTATTTTCACTTGCTTTTAATTTTTCTTCGGTTTGTTTACGTTCGGTAATATCCTTAATCGCTGCTATTATGTTGTCTCCATTCATTAGGTCAAGGGTTGCTGTAAACCACATCTCCTTAAGGGGATAGTCATAGCTTTGAGTATTACCAGTCTTACGTACTTTTTCTGCTGCTTCATAGTAGAGCTTGCTGATCTGGAGTGGCATCGTATCTTGAACCCTTTTTCCTATCGCTTTTTCTAGGGGAAAATACATGAGAGCTTCTTTTCCTATGTGTGCATCCAAGAACCTGTCCCCTTCATCAAGCAAAAAGATCAAATCACTCATAGAAGTAACGATGGTTCTGTACTTTTGCAGCTTTTCTTCCACCTGTTTTCGCTCGGTGACTTCATGTTCTAATTCAACAGTTCGTTCTTTCACCAATTCTTCAAAATGATCACGGTGTAACTCCAATTCTATTTGATGTACTTGAAGTTCCTGAATCAGGTGATCCTTATCATCCTCAGAAAGTGTTGACTGTTCCTCGGTATTTTGCTGGAGTTTTTCCTCAGCATGTTTTTTCAAATCTGGGAAATCAGATTGAGACTTTTGCTTTTCTTTTTCCATTTTTTTTGATTCGTTCGGTAGTTCATTTCGATCAATTAGTTATACACATTTACATTCTTTCAGCCATATCATAAAACTCGGTCTTCAGGGATTTTATTTTAACTTTTTTCTTAATATATTTAATGATAATATCAGTAACTTGAAAAATTCGGATAATATACCGCAAATCATTTCATTACGGATTCATGTCCCAATTCCAGACCTCGAGATAAAAGCCAGATTTCATATCTTCTTACGGCAGAAGCAACGACTAATATAAAAGGAATACGGAAATTTTTGGTGGAAGAAGCGAAATTTTTACACCTATATCTTTGTTACAAACCTGTTTGATAGTAAATTCATTAACAATTTTAATCAGACCGATCCAGCCCTTTAATTAATGAGAAGTTGATAGATCCTGATAAAGAATGAGAAGGCAGGTTTTTAGGGTACTTTCTTGATATAAATAATAATATCTTGTAATTCAATACTCTACACGACAGAAGCACTTGATTTAGGTTTTAAATGGCGCATTTCTGGCCAGCTGAAGCCTTTGTTATTATTTGTGGGTTTCCTAAGCGGGCAGACCATAAAAGGGCCATATCGCTGAAAAGGACTAATTTTTGGTGAACAGGGTTTTTAATGTTTTTGTTGAAATTTGGGTTTCTGGATGCTCGTTGAGTCGGATCCAAATCAGCTTTTCCTGCAGCCCAGGCGGATATGGGACAGACAAGTATAATTATACAAGTAAATAGTTTTAGTAGTTTATGCGTTACCGGGAGACAATAGAATAGGTAGTGCCTGAACGAAAAGCCCCTGTTTTCAATTATAATCTTGTTTTAAAAATAATATTCAGTATGGAAGTCAAGAAGCCGTCAGTTGTCAGCTATCAGCATTCAGTAAAAACAAACATGTTTTCAGCCAATTAAAACTGAAAGCTGATGCCTGATTACTGAAAGCTTGAATATTCACCATGGATATAAGTCAGCTAAATGGATAATAGTTGAATTTTACAGGGTTTTCGTTCAGGCACTAGTACCGTGTTTCAAAAGTTCAATACCTGAGATTGGCATTGTTAATTAACTCTGCTTGTGTTGAATTAATCCACCTGTCTAAGGTTCAAAGTTTCCAGTTCACAGTTGTAATCGCTAATATTTGTGAACCTTGAACCTTGAACTGTGAACAAAAATAGCGATAAATGGATTAATTATCTGGTATTACATTTTGCTAAAAATATAGAAAGATCTTTTGAAACAAGGCACTAGGTAGTTTATCTTCATAGATCGATATGTTGTTCGGGAATCATAAATCATTCAACTCTCTTTTAAATACAAGATGGTTCTATAATATATATGCTAGTCAACAGAATGGGCAATATTTTTGTTAAATCTGATTTCTTGTCTGAAATAGAATTAAGATAGCTGCTTGAGTCACACAAAAATAAGAGCAGGGAATTAGGATTTTACAGAAGAGATACGTCTAAATATTTGGTTTTTTGTTCTGTATTTCTGAAGAGAAGACCCATTTACTTCTATTTTTCCTTATTGGTGCGTATTTTCTGGTTCTCCTTTTTTTAGCTTTTGTTTATCCGATAATTAGAGTTTTTTTGTGGTCCCATTATCGCATGACAGGGACAAATTCTCCTGTTTTTATGATTTTAAAGATATTCATTGCTAAAATCTCCATGTTTATAAATATATTCATTGTAATATTCTTTATATAAGGAAAGATATACATTGACATAATCTTTATGTTTATATATTTTTCACTTTAGTGTTAGTAAGATAGTAGAAGAGCATGCAGATATCAAAATCTGGGTTCATTGTAATAATCAACTTAAGTTCTCTCGTAATGACAGGTGTGATTGATGCCTGATTCTAATGAAGGTTCTTATAGTTACGATATATTTTGATGTAGAAATACTATATTCGATCAATTTTAAATTTTGCAATGATATGAAAAGAATTATTGAGAAAAAATTAGCGGAATGGAAAATTAAAAAAAACCGCAAGCCCATAATAATACAAGGAGCTAGGCAGGTTGGAAAAACCTACTCAATTCAAAAGTTTGCTAAGGAAAATTTCAGATCGGTGCATTACTTTGACCTTGAGGCCCTTAAGGCTGATCTGGCGCCTTTATTTAATGAATCCAGTTTAAAACCGGAATATTTAATTAAACAATTAAGTTTTTTTTCTGGCCATTCAATTGAACTTCAGCATGATGTCTTAATCTTAGATGAAATCCAAGCAATACCAAGGGCACTAGTCGCTTTAAAATATTTTCACCAGGAAATACCAGAATTGGCCATTTGTGTTGCCGGGTCCAACTTAGGAATTGCAATGGCTAAAGAGCCTTTTCCAGTTGGCAAAGTAGAAATTATCGAGATGTTTCCATTAAGTTTCCTGGAATTTTTACAAGGAACAGATGAATTTTTAGCAACAGAGTTGATCGAAGGTTTTTCTGGTGGCGTGACCAGTGATTTGGAGCATAAAAGACTCTTTGAATTATTAAAAACATATTTAGTCGTTGGTGGCTTACCTGGGGTAATAACAGCCTATTTGGAATTCAAGGATCATCCGATCAAAGCCTTTGAACAGGCCAGAAAAGAACAGCAACAGTTGCTGATGCAATATTCCCGAGACTTTTCCAAATATTCAGGTAGTGTCAATGCTAGACATATTGAAAGAGTGTTTCAAGCGATTCCGTCTCAGCTTTCCGTTATGCAAAATAAAAAGTCAAAAAAGTTCATATTTAAAGACGTTATTTCAAAAGGCTATCGAAGTTATGAATCGCTAGCGGATCCGATAGATTGGTTGGTCAAAGCGAATCTCGCTTTGAAAGTGAGCCTGATTGAAATACCCGCCATCCCTTTGCCGGCTTATACGCAAGAAAACGCATTTAAGCTTTTTCTTTTCGATATCGGTTTGCTGGGAAGTATTGTCGGATTAAGGCCAATAGATATCCAGCGCTACAACTATGGCACATATAAAGGATTCTTTGCAGAAAATTACGTTCTTCAAGAGCTTGTTAGCCAAGGTTATCAAAATATCACATCATGGAGCGGCAGGATGGCAGAAATTGAGTTTGTTTTTGATGTAGATGGGCAAATAGTCCCCGTCGAAGTCAAGGCCGGAATTAATACCAGAGCTAAAAGCCTTCAAGCTTATATACAAAAATACACGCCGGCGTTCTCAGTTAAGATTACTGGTAATAAATTTGGATATGACTCGACTAGAAAAATCTTTAATCTCCCACTTTATTTAACCTCAAAATTTTCAGATCTTTCGGAAAATCATCATACATGACAATAGCAAAATCATGAATTTTTCTAATGATTTTGCTATCTAAATAAAAAAGGTGTTTTCAAATGAGATCTGGTTACTCAAGGACCTTTCAAAATCAGGTCAGACTCTAAGACCTGCTAAAGCACCATTTTTCATTGCATCCACTATTTATTCCAAGAAACTCATTGACAAAAATCAAATTAACTAGATAACTTCAATACTGTAAGTATGCGTTCTCATAATAAGACATTGCAAAAATTCATTAAATATTGAATTTCAGTGCCAATAATCCATTAGATATTATAATATAGATGAATAGAGACTTGTACAAAAAACTGCTGGATTGGAAATCTTCTTCAACGCGTAGACCCTTAATTTTGAAAGGAACAAGGCAAGTTGGTAAGAGTTTTCTCTTAGAAGAATTCGGGAGGAATGAGTTCCCTTATTTCCATGTTTTTAATTTTGAAAAGGATAAAAGTTTGGCACAGGTATTTGAATTGGATTTAGATCCTGAAAAAATATTAACAGACTTATCCATACATCAAAACGAAAGGATCAATTCGAAATTGGATTTAGTGATTTTTGATGAGATACAAGATTGTCCCAGAGCATTGACCAGCTTAAAGTATTTTTCCGAATCAATGCCAGAACTTGCAATTTGTTGTGCCGGATCGTTATTGGGGGTCTTGCTGTCTTCAGAATCTTTTCCGGTAGGGAAAGTAGAGTTTCAAGAACTCTTTCCAATGAATTTTTCTGAATTTTTAGAAGCTCTTAATGAAGAATTGCTGCTGGAAAAACTGGAATCGTCATTGGAAACAGGCACTATTTCAGAGACTGCTCATCAAAAACTATGGGGGTGTCTTAAAGAGTATTATGTGACAGGCGGTATGCCACAAGTCATTTCGGAATACATTTCGATGCGGGAAAATCGTTTTGAAGCGATGAACAAAGCCCGGAAAATACAAAATGAACTCATCGAAGGATATTATCGGGATTTTGCCAAGCATTCAGGCAAAACGAACTCCATGCATATTGTTTCTGTTTTCGAGAATGTCCCAATGCAGCTTTCTAATAATATAGAAGGTTCGGTTAAACGGTATCGATTTAAAGGAATCATACCCGGTAAAAAAGGATTCTCTGATCTGAATGGACCTATAAGTTGGTTGGAAAAAGCGGGGTTAATTTTGAAAGTAAAGATATGCAATAAAGCGGAATTACCATTGGAAACATTCTGCAAAAATAGTCTATTCAAGCTTTATGTTTTCGATATCGGCTTGCTGGGGTGCATGCTTGAGTTACCGGTTGAAGCTCTAGTTACCCAGGATTATGGGATCACCAAAGGATATTTTGCTGAAAACTTTGTGGCTCAGGAATTTGTATCCTCTGGTTTGTCAAAACTCTATGCCTGGAAAGAAAGAAATTCTGAAATAGAGTTTCTTAGATTAATTGATGGAGAGATAATTCCTGTTGAAGTCAAATCCGGTCAAAGAACTCAGGCCAAAAGCCTGCTACAATACATTTTAAAATATGCTCCACCATCAGCCGTAAAGATTTCTGCAAAAAAACTTAACCGTAATAAAGATAAACTTATAGAAAACTACCCACTCTATTTGGCTGGAAATATTTAGGTTGAGTTAAGAGAGATGTAAGGCTATCTTTTCTTGCCCTTTTAATGCCTCTTCTGCTGCCCTTCGTTCCTTATCAACCTTCGACACATACAGCGCCATTTCAATCGTCACTTTTAGATCTTTTTCCTGAACCGGCTTCAAAAGAAACCCAAAAGGCATGGTGCGTTTTACCCGTTCTATTCTTTCTTGGTCCAGATAAGCTGTAAGGAAGACAATTGGAATACTAAATCGTGACCGGATTATATCCGCGGCTTCAATTCCGTCCATCTTGCCTTCCAATCGAATGTCCATCAAAATAATATCAGGATTTTGCTCCTCTGCTTTTTTAATGGCTTCTTCCGCTCCACTGGCCATCGTTGTAACCTGATATCCCAGACTTTCTATAACGATTTTAAGTTCACTTTTAATGATAAAATCATCCTCGACGATCATTATTTTAGCTTTATTTATGATGTAACCTTTTTGAATTTAATGATAAAACATGTACCCTGACCTCGAATTAATTGAACGGATCCACTAAGCTGATCTTCCGCGAGTATCTTCACCAAATTTAATCCCATGCTTTTGGCTTCGTGCCAATCAAAATCCTTCGGCATACCTATACCATTGTCAGCATATATCAGCTCAATTTGATCTTCTTTCTTTTTAAATCCTAGTTTTATCTCACCTTCTTTGTTGTCAGGAAAGGCGTATTTATATGAGTTTGTAATCAATTCATTGACAATTAAGCCTAGCGGTGATGCTTGTTTAACTGTAATTAAAATATCTTCAGATTCGACCTTTATATTTACCTTGCTTCCGATCCCATAATTCTGCGCTACAGCTCTTGTGAGTTTTGATAAATAAGTTTTCATATCAATAGATGACAAGTTTTCAGACTGATACAGTGTTTCATGGATGGCTGTCATTGACTGTACCCTATTCTTACTATCCATCAAAGCTGTTGTTAACTTTTCATCATTCATGCTGCTGGCTTGTAAACTGAGAAGACTTGAAATTACAGCCATATTATTCTTAACTCGGTGATGGATTTCATGTAGCAGCGTCTCTTTTTCTTTAAGGGAGGCTTTGATCTTTTCTTCCGCTATTTCAAGGATGGAGATTTTATGTTTAAGTGAATTGTTCACTTCGGAAAGCTCAACAGTGCGTTCCTCAACACGAAATTCTAGCTCAGCTTGTTGTTCCCGGAGCCGTTTTTCTGTTTGCTTTCGATGGCTCATCTGTTCAGACAGTTGATCAGCCATACTATTATAAGATTCTGCAAGTTCCTTAAGTTTTCCCACTTTTGAGATGTCAACCCGTGAATCATAGTTTCCTTTGGCAAAATGATTAACAGCATGAATCAGCTTTTCGATGGGATCACCAACCAAATTTTTGAAAATACCGGTTATTGAGATAAAAAAAACGATGACAATAAGCATAACCGGCCAAATTTTTGAAAAGGTTCGTTGCCAAATATCACCATATGTTATCCTGACGGGAACACCGACAGAATACATGGTTATGTCACCGACTTCCATTCCGAAACCATGTTTTGGACCATATTTAGCCAAAAGCGATTTTGGGGCATCATTTGGGTCTCCATGGCATCTCAAACATCCTTTTTTAAGAGGAAATGATTTTGCTACAGTAAAATATTCTTGTCCTTTCCGAGTAACAATTCCTTCCCATCTTTTAATGCTAATGTCAGAATAAAAATAATCAATATTACTTTGCTCAACAATATCGGCCTTATTTATTGGATTTCGAGGATTAATGCTTGCAAATTTAATGTGATAATTAGGGTACTGCTTTAAAAATCGTTCAAAAATACTTCTGGCCACAAAACTAGCCGACATCATTTCTGGTATAAACTCACCCGTTTTGAATACAGCTGTTGCCTTAGGCCGCAAAACTTCACGGACGTATGACCGACTTGCTTCAACCTCAGCGACCAGTCTTTCACAAATACGAAATGATTCTTCCTCAGCATTCTTTCTCACTTCATAATAAGAAATAAAGACCAAAATAAAAAGTAAAACAACAAGAGAAATAGCTGTATATAGAATATATTTTTTGTTTAGAGACATATCAGATTTTTGTTAAGCGGAATTTTTTTCAATTTTGAATTTAATAATAAATTTTGTTCCGTTATTGTTTTCCATGTCTATTGATCCATCGAGTTGATTTTTTTAATCGATCTACTCGTTAATATCGTGATGTGAAACAAAATGAATTTGATGTCCGAAACTCTAGCACATTAAAACAGAAAAAAAAAGAAATTTGATTCAGGGTTTCATTCTGTTCAGCGGGAAATAAAGATGTATCACATCGATCTCAAGGTTTGACATATTAATAAAATCCTATCAATCGATATAGTCTCAACGATTTTTTCATTTGCCGGTTTCAAGGAATCTTCAGCCCAAACCCTAGCCCTATTTAGCCCATTGTGTAGTAATATTAAACGCACTAAGAGTAACAACTGGGACAAGAGTATTGTGATGATTTGATTTTAGAAAACAATAAAAAAAACATGATATCAATAAGTTAATGCAGTTGTGATAACTAATACAGGAAGGTATTGGGGGTTGAATGGTGGAAATTCTCTAGATGTTATTATTATTGGGATACCGGGGAGGATGGTCGGTGTGTAGCCCAGAATGGAGAAAAAAGGTTTGGGGAAAATTTTCTTTTCACCATAGGGAATTTGCATATTTGGAAATATGATAAAGGTAAATCGAATAAATCAGCGGTATTTACATATTGTTAAATACGACAGAATTCAAATCTCCGTATGTCTTTAATAGTTGCCATTTTACCCTCAATTTTTGCTTGGACAGCACCAAATTCGATCCGGTTTTATTTTTCAAAACGGTTTGTCGGATCAAAAAGCATCTGCCAAATCGTCTATTGCCCAATTTTTCGACAAACCCTCGCTGGACGAAATGCAACGACGTTATATTACTTATATTCTTAAAAATACCGGAGGAAAGATCAGCGGCCCTGGAGGCGTAGCGGAAATATTACAAATTAAACCCCCCACACTGTACTACCGCATGAAACGCCTGGGAATTAACCAGAAACAGGAGAACAAACCCCAGGCATAAAATAGGTTTTTGAATCAGTTGAATATAATTCGCAACAGAGCCCAGCCAGGAGACCCGATAAGCAGTCATCTTTTACTTCACTATATCACTGACTTGGCTCATAAAGCCGGCTACCGCCTTAAGATCTTTCAATTTCAGACTCTCTTCGGATCTCCTGATCAGAGTGCTTATTTTTCTACTCTGTTCTTCTGATACGTCCCCATTCTTAACAGCCTTTGGCAGTGCATTCAGGCTCTGCTGCATTAACACCTTGATTTGAGTGATATCTACTGCGATGGATGATGCATGATTTACTGATAAGATACTGGCATTGGCAGAACGAGTTGATGCTGCATGCAAGGCATCCCGAATCAGCAAATCCAGTCTGACGGGCTTGAATTTTGAAATCCCCCCGGTAATTGGCTCCATTGCAGTCCATCCGAAAAGAACCTGAGAGACAGCCCGCCTGAATGGGGAGTGTCCGACCAGAATTGAACCGTCCGGAGCGACAACAGTCACGGATACCGATTCCTCACCGCCTTCAGTATAACTCCGCAACTCGCCTGTTTGCCGATCCAGCAACCCAACACCCACTTTCAGCGGAATCGGGATATTCGTTCGATACCCGGCTCCGACCTGCACCGATATACCGTTTGCTGCGATGGTTGCTGTCAGGAGATTGTAGTTTTCCTGGCGGAACTTTTCCGGATACATATCCAGTTTGCTTTTCCAGACAACCTTGGCCGAGTTTTCAGACTCTACCAGTTTAAAAACGGTTTTCAGTGAAATCGCGTACAGCTCATTATTTTCAGAGGCAACGGTGATGGATGCCGCAATCTGTTCCCCAACATCCAGACGCCATATCTCATTCAGGTTGAAGTCATAACAGATGATGACACCGAAATTGTCAGAGGTGTATATCCTTTTTCCATCCGCACTGATGGCAGGTGATGAACCTGTCCCTCCGGCAAAAGTAACAAATTTAATAATTTCAATATTATATTTACCTGTATCGGTCTGTACCATTTCCAGCGCATACAAAGCGCCGCTGTTTGATATACCATCTTTTTTACCGTCTTCTTCATCAAGGGCGGTTCCGGCAACAAACATTCGGCTTGTGTTGGGGTCTATGCCATAATAGTTTGACACCTTAAAACCACCACCGAAAAGGGCATCCAGTAGCACCGAAAATCGTCCCTCACCCGTAGAGGGAATAGGACCAAATATTTTTGTCAGTGCAGAATCTGCCCGTTTGACAATAAATTCTGCAGGTCTTTGCTTCTGACTGGGTGCGGCCGGAGCGCCTGGCAGTTCGAATGATTTCTCCAGAAGGTTTTTCCCGGTTTTTCGGTCAAGCGCATACATTTTGCCATCAACATGCAGACTGAGTATGGCATCCGCCTTTGGGTGGTAATTCAAGCCAAAATTATGCCTGGGATCCCTGTCTCCTTTCTTAATTTTATCAGGGGCTTTGAATCCGGTCATGACTTCCCAGATGATTGTGCCATCTGTTCGTATGGCCATCGCTCTTTCATAGAGTCCAAGGTAGATAATTTGTTCTCCTTTGTGGTCCGGGTCATCCAGGATTAGCGGTGCTCCTGCACCCGCTGATTTTCTCTCAATCGCCCATCGCCTCTTACCCGTCATCCCATCCAGAGAGATAAGTGCCAAATCATCTACCGGCTGCAGAGGGCTTGCATATAGATTGCCCTTGTTATCAATTGTCGGTCCTTCAACAATGAACAGGTTTTCTTCGGCAACCCAGTCCAATTCCAGTTTTGGTGATACAGCAACCAATACCTCATCAGAATTTCGTGTATCAGCATGAAGTGTGTGGAACGTATTTGTTATACCAATCGCTTTATTTTTTTTCTGGGCTTTACGGGGACCTTCAGGCTTCCATGGGGTTAGAGTTGGTTCTTTAAACTCTCGAACTTCCGGTATGATCGCTGTACGAAACCACAAAAAAACAATAACCACCACCACACCTGCACCAATTGCGAGCTTTGCAGCTTTTTTCATTTTAATCTCCTCTCAGAAAGGGTTCTGTTACAAAATATTGAATAATATCACTCGTCCTCTTGACTAGATGCAATATTATCATTTTTTACCACATCTGATATTTTTTTGCATCAGAGCCATATCTCTTTAGAAGTGACACTTTTTTGACTGATTTCCAGGTTTAGATCTACTGTTAATACGGGATTAGGGTGAAAATAATATTTTAACTATACAGCGTCCCACTTTTTAACTTTTACCACACCAATTCCTTTTCACATCTCTGATAAACATTCTAAAACCTCCCAAAATGCATCACTATTTTTACTGATCATTTTTTCCTGATGTTGAAGTGAGGAAGCTCAGCCCTTCTATCATCCAAGGACTGATTGTGTAAACAGGATTGCTTCGCGCTTTTTTTAATGGATTTTGAAGATTTCGGGTAAACGTCTTTGGTTTAGTTTTTGTCAAACATCGCCATAAAATCCTTAAAATCTCCAATGCCTCCCTTTGTGACCTTTACGTCGCCTGTGACGAGTGCCCTGATAAAGCCGATCTCCTTAAAGATAATTCTGGCCCAGGTTTCGCTGGTCATTGTCACCTCAATATTCACGCCTTTTTTCGGGTAGGTATCTTTATAAATGGCAACACCTCGCCGAACATGAAGAGATACCTTTTTGCCGACATCGCTGAAATTTACACCCAGGGTTGATTCAATATCCCCACTTTTTTCAGGATCGATCATAACCTTTAGCGTTTGTATAAAATACTCCGGCGTTTTCATTACTTTTGATTTGGTCAGAAAGGTTCCCGGCGGTTTTGATAGATCGATCTTTCCTTCCAGAACCCTGGCTTGCGTAAGATACCAGTTTCTTGAATTGGATGCGACAGAGAGCTGACCAAGGCGCCTTAACGCATTTGCCTTCAGTAGCTTTGCATCCTTATCTTCAGGATCAACATTGATCAGGTGGGTCGCAAGTTTCGCAGACCATTGATACTCTTTGTTTTTAAAGGCTTGCCTGGTTTTGCTAAAAACAATGTCCTTTCCGCCGAATCCCTCGACGATTTTTTGACTTTCGACAGCAGGCGGAAGCTGCTTAATATTGACAGCATCACCGTTAAACCATCCAACAAGGCCGTTGTATATCTGGCGGACGACCGCCTCTTCTGTAATATAAACCTGTTTCAGGAACGGGTCTTCAGTCAGGTGTTTTGGCAGTTTTACAAATTCAACCAGTTCGTCCGGTGTGAGGCCCTGGTTCATTCCTCTAATGGTCTGGTCGTAGAGAAATTGCATCGTGTCCCGATAATTAACCAACCTTGTCCGCACCGCTTTCTTTCCCGAGGTGGGGTCCCCGTGGACGATGACCAGGTGTTCAGGGTCGATGTCAAGCATAAGATCAATTCCTTCTATCCAGGTCTTTGGATCACGAAAGCTCTGCCCCCTCAATGAGTATAGATTTGGAAAAATCGGTAGGCTGTGATTGTTGTAAACCATATCGAGATCAGGAAAATGAACGATCAGAGAACAATCGGTGTCTGAACGGAACTCGGTAAAAAACTTCATTCGCACTCCATCGATTTCAAGCATCTCGCCATTCGAAACCGTACGGTTGGGAGGAATGTAGCCGGCTTCTGAAGCTGTAAGTTCGATCGAACCAAAGGGTGCCGCATCCGGTCCTTCTTTTGGAAGGTACATCGCCATCTGGAAAGCCGCTCTTCTCAAAACTGTTGGCCCTAAAAGGCCGATGGCGGTTGTCTTGTTCGAATCGAGTTTTTGATGGCCGATGATCGGGATATTTTTTCCATCCGAGATAAAGGGGGTAGTTCCGTTTGAATAGTGCCAGTGGCTGTAAATGACCGCGATTATGGGTTTACCCGTGATTTTTCTGATTGCTTTTAATCTCGCCCGCCCTTCTTCCACATTATCGCCAGTGTCGGCCACGATGATGCCTTCTTTTCCTTCAATCACAATACAGTTTGAAATGCCCAGCCCCTGAATGACGTAGACACCTTGTGTAACCTTTGTTGTTTTCACTCCGCTTGACGAGAACATTTTTTCACCAATAGCGATCGCGTCTTTATGGGCAACGATTCCCCTTGGCCCTGTTATGATGACATCTTCATCTGGAACAGAAGAAACAGGTGACGTCTCCTTGTCGCATGAATGGAGAAACACGATGCTGAATAAAAGACATGAAGCTGAAAAAAGGAACAAGCAGTGTTTTGAATAGAATCGCAATTTCATTTTTTCTCCTTTGTTGATAGAGTAACGAAAACGAAGTTAATTTGATTTCAACGTTGTTAGTTCATACCAGCAGTGCATGTTTCCATTGCCGACTTGATTTCATCTTTCACAAGACCATCTGCCTCTTGATTGATTTTGGTTAAGGCAGACAGGCAATCGCTTCCGCCAATGTTGCCCAAAGCTCCTGGGTGTGAATTCTCTGTCGATGACCACCGCTTAAATCAATACAACGCAATTCACTGCTGGATTGCTTGCGCATTTTCAAGAGTTTTTAGCCGTCCTATAAAAAATCAGCTACCTGCGAAGTTCACAGCCTCCTCTCCCCTGCAAAGCCTTTACCGGATATGGATATGGATATCATATCAGTAATACAAACTGGAATACTATATATATTACTTGCTTTAACAAAAATAAAGTATCATAAGTGACATTATGAATAGTTGATCGGGAAATTCTCCACTTTGCAATATGGATATTGAATATGAAAAAAGTTGCGATTCTTGCCCTTGAGCAGTCCTTGCCGATGGGAATAACAGCTGTTTCCGATATTTTTAAAATGGCTGGTGTTGGGTGGGATGAAAGATCGGAGCTGACAATGGAAAAGCTCTTTCGTGTTGAGGCTTTCACCGTTGACGGAAAGCCCATAAGATATACGGATATTATTAATATCATCCCTCATGGTTCAATTGCTGATGCACATGACGCCGATATAATAATTATACCTTCCAGCGGCTTCAGGGGCGAGGAATTGGAATCGTATCCGGAAGAAATCCTTGAATGGTTACGCAAACAGTACACTCTTGGGGTGGACATTGCTGCATGTTGCACCGGGGTTTTTGTGCTCGCGGAATCAGGGCTTTTAAACGGAAAGTTGGCAACCACTCACTGGGATTATACTGACAGGTTCCGGAATCGATACCCGGAGGTGAAACTTAAACCAGAGGAGATAATAACGGAAGACAGAAGCTTGTTCTGCTCAGGTGGCGGTAGCGCGTGTTTTGATCTTTGTACCTACATGATTGAAAGGAGTTATGGCACTGAAGTAGCGAATAGATGCTCAAAAATTCTTCTTTTTGAACGTGGGCGCAACTTCCAGACGCCGTTCAAGATATTCCATTTTCAGAAGAATCATCAGGATTCCGAGATTCTACGCGCTCAACAGTGGATTGAAGAATCCTTCCGACGTGATATTATAATCGATGATGTCGCAACCTTCGTAGGCTTAGGGATTCGCAATTTTAAACGACGGTTTAAAAAAGCCACAGGCGAAACGCCCATTGTTTATATTCAGAAAATTAGAATTGAGGCGGCAAAGAAAATACTTGAATATAAGGACACCCGGATAGAAGAGATCTCCGGATTTGTCGGTTATGAGGATCCCGGCTTCTTCCGAAAACTCTTTCTCAGATATGTCGGCATGAATCCCACTGATTACCGCCGAAAATTCCGCGGCTGCAAAATATCACGTTCCCGTGGGGTCAAAAAAGTGATACCTCTCTAAATCCGCTGTTAACAATAGTTATAGCAGTAAATTGGTCAATAATCCCGTCCGCTTCAACAATTGTGCTTCTTTAACTCTCCTGCTAAGCTTCCAGAACACAATGAATTCCCCTGTAAATTTAGATGACTATAATATTTGGAGAGGTTGATGATGGAAGCTATGGAAGCGTTGGCACTTGTAAGTGGAAAGGTTGAGCAAGAAATACTCGTGAGGAATGAATATCTGGCAGCGGAAAACAGGATTCTGAAATCTAAACTCAAAAAACCAGTGAGCTTCAACGATAGTGAACGGATTCAGTTAGCTAAGATAGGTAAACGATTGGGAATTAAAGCTTTGAAGGAGATTTCCTGCCTAGTAAAACCAGAGACAGTATTAAAATGGTTTCGAAAACTGGTAGCAAAGAAATTCGATGGATCACCTTTCAGAAAGACATTTGACAGGCCTCCAATAAGTGTTGAGCTTGAAAAACTGATTATCCGTTTTGCTGAAGAGAACCCGACTTGGGGTTATGATCGGATTTCAGGAGCACTTTCTAATCGGGGATATAAGATCAGTGATCAGACGATAGGAAATGTTTTGAAACGTAGCGGTATTTCACCAGCACCAAATAGAAGCCAAGATCCAACTTGGGCTACTTTCATCAAAAATCATCAAGATGTTATTGCTGCTTGTGATTTTTTTACTGCGGAAGTCATAACCCCTGTTGGGCTAATCACATATTATGTATTGTTTTTCATTCACATAGGCTCAAGGAAAATTCATATTGCCGGAATGACTCCAAATCCAAATGAAGAGTGGATGAAGCAAATGGCCAGGAATGTTACCATGGAATCCTGGGGATTTTTATCAGGTTGTCGATATTTGATTCACGATAGGGACTCCAAGTTCTGTATGT
>Ga0307989_1000918_pt1 | contig 17182 bp, 14 predicted proteins | sample EllFjometagen185_FD_203164 | JGI IMG/M metagenome (GOLD analysis project Ga0307989, IMG submission 203164) | Marine microbial communities from Ellis Fjord, Antarctic Ocean - #185 | ecosystem: Environmental > Aquatic > Marine > Unclassified | place: Southern Ocean | collected 2014-10-08
CCATAGCAGATTGGATTTATTTTTTGAATGTTACGATTATTGGTAATGTCACAGTGTTAGTTATACAATCATTTAAGTAGTGTGAATATAGATACATGAATGTGTATAAAATGAACTACTAAGTGAAGGATTGAATAACTAAAATAATTAACTTTAAACGGTTGATTAGTCACTAACTGCACGGTTACGCAATTTAAACCAATCTTTCTCTGGACGATCAATCTTTTCATTCCGTTCGATTGAACTATTAATTACATATGGTTTCATATTACACTCTTTCATTTGTGTATTTAGATTATTTATATCTTTTGGAAAACAAGTTCCACCATACCCCATATGACCATCATGTCCTGGAACACATGTATGACTTTCAGTTATTCTATCATCTAATACTGCACATTTTTGAACCGTGTGGTAATCAATATTTTTCATCTTACAAAATTGATTCATTTCGTTACAAAACGATACTTTGACTGCAAGAAATGTATTTCTGAATAATTTCACCATTTCTGCTTCAATATTTTTAACAAATAATACATCGTTATATGCGATTTTATCGTGTTTGTGGGCAGTATTAAATATATATGATATATGTTCAATATATATGTTGTTTTGAATTTCATGTGTTTTATCTTTCAGACCGAATATCCAATGTTTGTTGTATCGAAAATCGAGATAAAAGTTTTTCTCAGTTAAGAACTCTGGCATAAAGTAACAATTCAATATGTCAGATGTACCACATGGCACAGTCGATCGAATAATGACTAATTTTTCATTCATATCGCAAAATTGTGATAATTGCTCAACTACTTTCTCTAATATAGATGTGTTACAACTACCATCTGTATTCATTGGAGTTGGAACAGAAATGAATATAATGTCTGATTTATCAACTACGTCTTCAATTGTAGTTCCGATTGGAATACATAATTTTTCATTTATGTCATAGATAATTAGTTCCACATCATCATTTTTCAAAATTTCAGTTGCTTTACCTACAAAACCATAACCTACAATTCCAATAATCATATATGTATTGTATCAACGTATGTTATTATATGTCACTTTGTAATATTTAAGTTGTGTATAATAATAATAAAAATATAACATTACTGAATAAACGATGGTGTATTTCAAAAATATCATTAACGACAAATAGTAAAAAATAATCTACTAAAATTCGACATTGTAATTCGACATTGTAATAGTGATATTTTGCTTTGATAATGACGCATATTACGTATTTACCAATTACATCACCTCTACCACGTGAGTAATCATGTTGTTCTTGTTGTGTAACAAGTTTACTTGAAATTGATTCATTCCATGCTTTATTCACACCTATATTCCAGTTTGCGATCCATTTCGGATTTGATATATAATCGTCCATCAACACAAGTGTATCTTTATGTGCTAATTTGTGACAATTAATAATATCTGCTTTCGCGATCTCATATTGATGACCTCCATCAATAAATATCACATCGAATTTCATTCCATTCGAAATAGATGTATAACTCGGAACTGCATTTCTGCTATCTCCAATTATAAGAGTATGACGACTTGAATATTTCGAGTCAATAAACTTTTTTCCTTCTTGAACATATTTGTGTATTCCAATATCGATACTTAATAATTTTATATTTGGATTTGTCGATAAAAATACTTCTGCTGAATGACCACCATTGAATCCTATCTCCAATACATTCTTTACTTTTGATCCCAACACTATTCGTTTAATTAGTTCAACCTGTTTCGGTACACCTTGACAATGCCTTCAAAATTAATAATGTTGAGTTTTTTGTAGTGGTCGAGTAATGTTGTCATTTTATGTTTAGTTATATAAATAAAATAATTATAAATTGTATTGCCAAACATCATAAAATAATTCCTTATCATTCCACTTTTTCATCATATTGTACATTTTTAATCACACAATGTTGAAAAACGCATATGAACCGCTAAATCCACAAGGTTTAATTGATAAAATAAAAAAACATGACAATGTACATTTAGTTCGCTATGATTATAGATTTATGACATATATGCCACAAGAAAAGGAGTATCTTAAAAAATTAGATCACGATATATCAATCGTAATTATAATAAACGATACTACATGTCCAGATGATTATTTCGATGAAGCAATCATTAACAAACATGTTAAGAAAATATATAGTATAAATCTTAGATATGTACATCCAAAATGTATATTTTTGCCAATTGGACTTGGTATATATGGAAGCATATTAGATATTAGTCAAATAAAAGACGAACTGATTAAACACAATTATGAACCAAATAAACTTGAAGATTTGGCAAAGTATTGTGTAATTTACAGAAAACCGATTAATTTTAATGCAGATAAACATTATGTATTACTTGATTTTTACAATGGTGGATGGGATTATGCAAAAGATTTCGGAACGAAAAGTCGTGTATGGAAAATACGAAAAAGATATTTCGATTATTTCAAATCGAAAGAACGGGAATTCAAAAAATACGGTTTTGATTTCTTATACTCAGAAAAACGATTGAATGTTAAAGACACATGGGACCAAATGAGCAAATCCACGTTTATTATCTCGCCACCTGGAAACGGATGGGACACACATCGAACTTGGGAAGGAGTTGTGATGAACAAAGAAATAATAATAATTAAAGGAAAATGTAACGAAAATATCGGAAACTGGAATATCGGTATACGTGAATTAAACAATTATAATCAAGTTACCCCACAAAAATTAAAAGAGTATTTGATTGAAATGAAACGACGTCCATACACATCAGAAATCCCAAAAGAAATGAGAATGGATTATTGGACACATAGAATCACACATCATCTATAAATACACTCTATATCTCGCTATATACACTATAATCACATATTTAATATTTTCTTATTATGCATCACGGATATCCAAAATCTTCAACATAACAATGCGCTAACTAATTTATAATAGATATAAACTTATTTTTTTAAAGATACATGAAAATCAAAAAACCGTGAGTATGTAAGATAAGTGGTCTTTATATATGTAACGGTGTATCATCGATGACAATTCCACAATAATCTTCAGGCATTTTGTCATATGGTTGATAAACATATATTCCATTTTCAATCGCTTTTTTAACAATATACTTCATATCGTCCCAAAATCCATTTTCATGATTAGGGTCATATTCTTCATTCATCATATGAGTTAATTCATGTAATGCAACAAACATCACTGTATTATAATCAACAAACTGATCAGTTCCAGTTTGACGTAAACAAAAATACAACTTTGTTTTATTAACGGTGTATGACGTATATTTAGTACTTGGTGTACTTTCACTAAAATTGTTTGATGATAAGTTTGGTAAAACGATATCATATAACCGATCAATTTTGACTTTCATTTCATCAGTTGCACTCATATACGTATTATTTTTCAAATATGAAATAAAATCGATTAAGTCCTTTCTTAAATGTGCTAATATATTTGATGCATATTCCGCATCATCCAATTCACGAACCAAATACGTTTCATCATCTATATCGGACGTAATATATTCAACATCTGGCAACAACTGCCCTATTAATTTGATGATCACGACAAACGCAATAATTGAAATGAGAAGTATTAATTTTACTCGGTTATTCATTTACACTTATGATATCTCACGAATATCTACATATATATAAATCAATTGAAAAAAGTTTTATACTACTATGTTACCAAATAAGCATGAGTTATAATTTAACAATTAAACATTCTACATATAATATTTGTATTCATTATATGGAATAACGAAATACAATAACACAATCCATCACAAAATCCATCACAAAATCCACAAGAATAACGAAATCATTGAACATGGAATTAAATGACAATTACACAATTAACAATTTAGTCAATGTATTCAAAAATATTGATACACATCCATTGAAACATGAGGTTGGATTCAATCATAACCCATTACCGTTTGAAATCATCACTTTGAGAGAGTTCATAAACAATATGAAATTGTTCAATATAACGGATATTGATCATGGATATCTAGTCCGTGCTATACAATATCGAGCGAAACATCAAGGTATATCAATATATACAAGTTATAAAGATACATACACAATCGACATATTAATTAAAGATATCCGTAAAACGATTGGTTATATTAATATCAAACGGTTTTTAAGACAATTACATGTACTATATGACAATATACTAAGTAAATCAGACAAACGTCAAAAACTTGATACCGCGTTTCATGATTCCACTTATCAGACAAGCACGGAATTGATAAATTGTTTGAATAGTATTAATTTGATTACACGTTTTTATTATGACGAAAACGCTACATTGGATGATTTGGAAAAGTTGATTTATTCGGTTCATCGTTATGACAATACTGGATATGTTGGCGATATCGATAATTTATATGACATATTGGATTTATTTATTGATATTGAAGATACAGAAAATCAAACAAACCAGTAAGTTTCACAGTTGAAAAATTATGATTGGTGATTATAATATAGTGTATCATACGATTATTTGTTAAAGACAATTTATTAACTTGTAAATCTGTAAATTACACGAACATACAAATCTGATGGACATTAAAAAAATACGATTTAGACACGACGAATATAAAACCAATCAAATAAATCGCTATGGTGATATTACAATTGTTAATCAAATGATTGACAGTTCTAATGGTTGGTTAGAACATAAATATATGAAAGATAATATAAAACGTAAACGTAATGTAATTGTTAGTCATATAAAGAAACAAGGGAAACAAGTGACAATCGACGAAGACATCGATGATATAGATTTTGATGATTTAACAACTCAAATTATACTTGGAAACATTGACATGAACCGATTACAAAAATTAAGTGTTCCAATGTTAAAACGTTTGGTTGACATATTTGATGAACAAATCAAATTACAATCGACCGCAATTGAAAACCTCAAATATAAAAGTATTGTTTATTTACGTCAATTAGGCAATCTAATTTTGCCAGATGTTCCAATCAATAACATTTCTAAATTCAATATTGTTCGAAATGTCAGTTCTATGTCTGAATCATATAAACGATGTATCGACAAGATCGATAATTTTCCAACTATCGATTATGAACAATATAAATATCCAATTACAATAGAACGAATGAATGGATTGTTTGGAATTAAAGGATGTGTATTTTTACATATACGTAAATATATGAATGAATGTATCGATTTTGTGATGTCAAACAGTAATTTGATTGATATGAATTCGGATGATATATATTTAGTTGATTTGCCACCAGTTATAACAACAACTGATTCATTGAAATTATGTAATATCAATGATTTGAACACACAGTTTATCAAAATAAAACATATTGACGCAGGATTACAATTTGATTCGAATATTAATATGATAATACAATTACGGGGAAATACAATCAATCAACCAACTATGTTTATAACAGATTCAATAACAATGATGAATCGAGAAATAAGTGTGATTAACTCTGAACATAAACATAAAATTACTGAATATATGAAAGTTGTGTCATTCGCATTCATAACACCCGCGACAGATTCTGAACAACAAATGGAAAAAATATGTGATTTGGTTGAACGTTATTATACATCGTTTGGTTGTGAATGGAAAAGTGAGAATGTAGTTAGTGGAAGTCTCGAAATACCATCTGCAAAAGAATATATTATAATTGGAACAACACCAATCAATAAACAGAAAATAGTGTTGGCAAAAATCAAACACACGACAAATTATTATAGTCATAAATTAAATATAAAAGATGGTAACGGATATGAGGCACATATAATTTTTGTTAATTTGATTAATTGTAACTCACTGTATCCATTTGTAGTAGAGTTGTATGAAATGAATTATTTTGCATGACGTGGGTTCATGTATTCTGCCAATCTATGATTGTATAGTTTTTTCATTTCATATATTTTCTTATCCATAATCATGATTTGACGACGAATATTATCTAATTCTTGTTTACGTGTATATTGAGGTCTTCGTATAGGACGGGATGGATGTGTTAGTGATTTCTCCCCTACGGGTGGTTGTGTATAAGGAACGCGTGGAGAATTGTATACAGGAACGTTGGGTCGTTGAGTATATGATGTTTGTTTAATATCAGAAATAGTGATTGGTTGTTGTTCTTGAATTGTGTATCCTTCGATAAATCCGTCACGACAACTACGTTCGTTTGGTGGAATATTGATATCATGTTGTTCTTTCAATCGTGTTGAATATTCTTGTACGATTTCCTCATCAATTTTATTTAATTCTACATTGTCACTTGTATCATATGTAATATCATCAAATCCACGAATTTTTAAGTTTTTAATATTCTCTAGTGAAGTATCATGCGCGAATTCGATATTCGTTGGTTGTGCATGTTTATCGATATGAATACCACGTTCACGTTCACGTAACATGTCAGTCGTTTGTTGTTTAGTTAGTTTATCAACATGTTGAACATCCGAAGATTTATGTGAATCGATATTAAACTTGTTCAAATCGTATGTCATGTCTGACGAATCATCAATAAAACCATGATCTAATCGAGTTGTATGTTTACTTTCAGACATTTTTCGTTCACCATTTTTATCAAATTCGTATTCGGTATAAGTCAATTGTGGATTGAGTTCAGTTGGAATTGGATTAAAATCGTCACTATCTGTTTGTTCAGTTTGTGTTCTCATTTGTTCAAATACCGTATTGAAGTTTGATGGAACACCTGTGGTTGTTGTGTGTAATCCGTTAATTTTTTGTTCAGTTCCTAAATTATTGCGATTCCGTAAATAATTTGTTATATCTCGTTTATCTCTTTCTTCATATTGTGATGCGTCAACATCATACATCATATCATTTTCAGATGATTGTAATATTTGTTGTTGTTTATGGCGTTGATAGTCATCTGCAAATTTTTCTTGATCTTGTTTCTCTTGAAGCAGTTTAACAGTTATTTTCTTTATGAATCCATACATCTTTTGATTTCCTTTATTTCGTTCCGTTGGTAAATAACGTTTTGCCATTTTCTTGTATGCCTGTGTTATTTCGTCTTTTGTTGCATATCGATCGATTCCTAATATTTTGTATGGATCAACTTGTATTTTATCTTCCATTTTGAATTAACTTCAATCCAATTCAATCCAATTCAATTAATCACGCAATATATAATTTGCAAAGTGATTTGTGTTAAACATTAAACGTCATCAATTTTAAAACATTACCTTAAAACATAACCAATTTTAAAACATAACCAACCTTAAAACATAATGATTAAATCCAATCAAAATATTTCATTTGTTAAACATATAGTTGATGACATCACGATACGAAATGGATAAAATTGATAAAAATGATAAAAAAACGATGGATGTTAATAAACAATTGGTACTTACATTTAAAAAGGATATACTCAAATCATTACTTAAACGAAACATAACAATGACCGTCAAAACGTTTATGTTGTTATTGAAATGTTCATCATTTGAATATACATGGAACTTTTTGTGGTATATTTACATAAAGTTTGTTGGTATGCAAAATAATCCGAAGTTGTTCATTTGGTTATGTAATCAATTCAAATACTTCAATTATTATAAAACATATCATAAAATCGATAACACATCGAACGAACATTTGCGAATGCACATGATTAAATGTATTACAATCGTAACTGCAAGTGATAAACACATGAAAGTGTTTGCAAAAATGGGAACAAAACATAAACGTCCAATGGTTTCACAGTTGGTTATTCATCGAGTTGAAAAAATACTTGACGATTTGCAAATTGACAAACATAAAAATGATAGTTTTGGGCAAATGGAAATGCGTGACATAGTTATTATATTAAATCACTTAAACTTGCAAGATCCAGATAGTTTATTTAAACATATTGATCTTGTAATAAATCGAAATGATAAACTTACAATTCACATACTCCTCAATTATTTTGAAATGTATATGAATAAATATAATCATATGTCAGTTGTTATTGATGTAACTCGCCAATTATATGACACATTAGTAACTACAAACATAACCGAGTATGATACGAATTACAAATATGTGTTAAAATATATTGTGTATGAATTGTGTTCGATTGTAAAATTGGTTGATATAGGAATGTTGAAGTTAAATGACGAAAAGTTTGATAAAGGACTGGAAAAATTATTGAAAAACCCGTATTGTATTATTAATAACTTGATGAGTACGTATTTTTAAACGATACATTCATGTTGGACAGATAAAATGTAGAATCAAAAAACACTACACCTCCATTTTCAAAAATTGGTATTTCTATTTTTAATAACTTGATACATATTTTTTTTAAATTTTTCATAAAACGATACAACACATATTAGACAGATAAAATGTAGAATCAAAATACTACACTTATTTAAACACTACATATATACATAAAAATACATAAAAATACATAAAATGGAAGAGTTTGGAAACTTCTTCAATAATATAACTAAGATAATAAATGAACTAATAAGTAATTTAATTAATGAAAATCAGTATGGTGGAGATATATTAAGCGATATAGAAAACAAATTGTTGTTTAAGAAACATTACGAAAATTTCCCAGAAATAGTAGGATTAGAACCTACGATTATGAGAAAATTTTTTAATGAATTATCAATCAACATTAAAAAAAAATATTTAGGGGAAAAATCAACTTTATATGTATTCTTTACACAATTCTTTAACTTCTTAGACGAACGAACAACAGTAGTAAATAGCAGAAATGTGAATAATATTAATATTGTTTTGTCATACATGATAAAATCAGATTATTATTTGGATTATATAAAAGAAGTTTTTGAAATATATTCGGATATTTTACAATTAGGTGATGAAAAAATAGAAAATTTATTAAACCCACATTTAGATAAAATGTATTATACTGCATGTCGTAATGTATTGAAAAAACATGATTTTGAGATAAATCCAAGCGAGGATTTTAACAATTTGAAGAATAAAACAAAGATGGAAGAGTTTATAGCGGAAACTGATTCGAGAAGTAAACTTGCCACAACAAGAAAAGAGAAAAATGAAAAATTAACACTTATTGAAAGGATAAAAATACATAATTCGTTAACTGATGAATTAAATCCAGACCCGGATACAACGGAATTACACACAAAGGAGCAATTGAAAAAAATAAAAAAACAATTGAAAAAAATAGAAAAACAATTGAAAGGAACTAATACATCCCCGGAAGAACTTAAAACACAAAACGACGAATTATCCAAATTAGAAGAAACGGAAAAACTACAAAAGAAAAAATTAAAATATACATTGATTGATAAGTTAAAGGAGTGTAGTGGAAAATACATTAGTATAGATAGTAAGAGTACCGAACATAATTGTGAAAATACAAGTTTTGTAAAAGGAAACAAAATATCTCAAATTGTACATACGTATGATACGCTTACTGCTAATATAATATCTACCATATTGTACTGTATTAAAAAGAAATATTCTTTGTTTATTCCATTTATTACATTGGGTTCATATTGGATGGGAATGAATCTTGTATTAAATCGGAGTGATGGAGAATACAAGAAATACATCGATTTTATGAATTCGTTAGTGAAAAATAAACAATTACGTGAAAACCTTGAAAAATCCACATATAGACAAAATTATGTCAGTGGATTAGATTTTAAAGCAAACATGGATAAAGAATATTTTGAAAACGTTATATTTAAGATTAATAAATCTGCAACATATATCTATTCAAATTTTGGAATAGATGTGAATGCATATGCTAATTGTATGGAAACTGCATTACTTAATATTGTATACACAATTTATAAATTTAGTAACAAATTACCAGACCCCATTGAATTATCCAAACTGATATTACACGCAAATGAAACTTCGATATCACAACCAAAAGAAACTTCATTATCACAACCAAAAGAAACTTCATTACAAGATACTTTACATACATGGACAGTTGAGTTGACTAAATTTGTAAACACAATTGAAAATATAGATTATGGGCATTTAAAAACTAAAACTGAAATACGAGCGACATATACTAATATGATGATAATTCTTAATAAATTATATAAAAAATATGGAATAAATGAAAATAATTTGTTGATATTAATGGATAAACTAATGGATGGACATGTTAATTTAGATAAATATGGATATGAAACTGAGAAACAAAAATATGAAGCGTTTAAAAATGTAATCGAAAACGAAAAAAAACAAATCAGAATTAATTTGTACATAGGTAAAACTGAATATTCATTTTATTTAACATTATTAGGAGGACATGCAAATTTTGAAATAAACACGAAATACAACGTGGAAGAAGTAACAACCAAACTCGTTAATTTATTTCAAAATGATAAAAGTGGTGATCTTACATCCAAAGTAATATTTAAATTTAATGGTGGTTTAAGTATCGATAAAATGTTGAAAGATCTAAAATTAGAGGAGGAAGAAAGATATCAATTTCTTTGCAATATGTTGGAGTTTAAATACGATTTGAAAATCATATATTCCCAAAAAAAAGTAGTAAGTGCTACGAACCGCGAAATATTGAAAAGAATTGAAGAGAAATACAGAACTACATTTGAAGTAAATTTTGATAGTGAAATGATTAACAAATATTTGATATATAATTACAAATCGATTAGTAATGAAGATATGAAGATAGCACTGAAAAAAAATATATATATTGAACATACATATATTAATTTCAAAAAATCAGGTGATAAAAGTCTTGAGTTAGAAGGAAAAAATTTGAAAAGTATTAAATTATTAATTACTAAGGATGTTATCCCAGATAAATTGTCAATTGATGGTTTGGAAAAATTAGATATAATATTAGAGAATAATACACTTGATGAATCATTATTCACAATTATCCAAAAACAAATAAACTTATCAGAAAAGATGGTTTTATCCATAAAACCATTAAAAACAACATTTGACTCATACACAAACCCAGTTTACACGCTGGCATATTTAAATGACGGAAATGATAGAAAATCATTATTTAAAGAATTGATTGAAAATATAAATAAACGCAAATGTTTGGATGTTAAAAAAATAGCCGAATTTGAATTAAATTCAGAACTATTATGTGTTGATTATAACGATTTCGATAAAATGGGGAAAAAAACGGTGGTTGAAGGAATAATAAAAATTGATGAACGAATATATTTCGGAATTGGGAGGTATAGATATTATAGTTTAAATCATAATTTATTTGTTGGAAATCATAATTTATTTGTTGGAAATAAAATACGTGTTAGTGATATAGAGAAAATCGTAAAAATAAAAACAGAAAAAGCATATATGAATTATACAGGTAATGCTTTAATAATATGTGAAACATTTATTAATGATTTGCCAGAATATATAACTGATAATCAAATGACATATTATGTTTTTGAAAAAAATTGTCCACCAGAAGAACTTTATGTTTTTGACGATTTTGACGATTATAGTCAAAAACTTATGAAGTTTAATTTTGATACAGATAATCAAAAGATAAACGAACATATGAAAAAAAAGCGCATTCACATGTCCTCCTCTTAAAACGATACATCGCAGTTCCAATAAACACTAAAACAAACAACAATTTGTTGTAACTCATATTGAAATAAATACAATCATGTGTCAGTTGTTATTGATGTGACTCGTCATTTGTATGATACAGATAACTACAAACATAATTGAATATGATACGAATTACAAATATGTTATATATTGTATATGAATTATGTACAATTGTAAAGTTGGTTGATATAGGAATGTTGAAGTTGAATGACGAAAAGTTTGATAAATGCCTAGAAAAGTTGTTGAAACCCCCGTATTGTATTATTACAACTTGATGAGTACGTATTTTTAAACGATACATTCATGTTGGACAGATAAAATGTAGAATAATTGTTGGGAGAATCGAAACGATACACCGACAAATTATGACGCTAAATATTGATGAATTTTTGAAAATCAAAGTTTTTTAAATACTATTATATAATAAAAGGACAAATAAATGTCTTATAAAACAAATTTTGGTGATTTATCCGTAAGTGGAGCGTTAAATGCTAACACATTTCCAAATTCTATAACAAGATATTCAACAACACAAACCATTCCCATACCAGCAGGATGTAATGGATTAATTATAGAAATGGCGGGCGGAGGAGGATCAGGCGGTGGATATGGAACGAGTAGCGATAGTGGAGGGGGAGGTGGTGGAGGAGGATATATTAAGATTTATATAACAAAACAGATGATTTCAGATTTACCATTTTCTTCAATATATTTTCAATGTGGAGGTGGGGGTGCAGGTGTATTAGGAGATATTGATGGACAAAATGGAGGAAACAGTGTATGTTTTGAACAGAGTGGTTATGTTGGTTTAATTGGACAAGCAAACGGAGGGTATGGAGGAATAAGAGGAAATGATTACAGTCACGGTGGAAAAGGCGGGTTTGGTTCAGTTGAATTAGCGTATGACGATATTTATGAAGTTAAATATGGTACAAATGGTGAAAATGGATATGATGCGGGAACTGCTTTGGCACACGTACATGGGGGAAACGGTGGGGATTCACTTTTTGGATTAGGTGGCAGAGGTGCAAATCATATAAATAATTCAGAAGATGGAATAAGAGGAGGTGGTGGCGGTGGAGCATTTTACGACAGTCGTGATACCTCAGGAGGGGGTGGAGATGGAATGATGCAACTAACGTTTTATTAAACTTATAAATTTATGGTAAATGGATATTCAGATTGTTTTGGTGCCGATGATGGAGGTAATGGAGGAGATAGCATGTGCTATGAAAATGACGTGAATGGTGATTTAATTGGACAAGCAGTGGGGGGCGAAGGTGGAATTAGATATTTTTCAAGAGGTGGTGCTGGCAGTTTTGGTAGTACAACCTTTAATTATGGTGGTATATGCGACATCAAATACGGGATAAATGGTGAAGAAGGACATCAATTAGGTATCGCAACACCGTATCTTACAGGCGGATATGGTGGAAAATCGTATTTTGGTAAAGGAGGAAGAGGAGCAAATGAGGTAAGTGTTGCAGAAAGTGGTGTATTAGGTGGAGGTGGAGGTGCAACAATTTAACATCATGGAGGATATTCAGGAAACGGAGGAGATGGAATGATGCAAATTACATTTTTTTAATAAGAACTTTTCAGAAAAGTTCAGTCAAAACTTAATTTAGTTTTATTGGTGATGACATTTTTTGATCGTTATTCAAAAAGAAAATGAAAATTATTAGAATAACAACTTGATAAAATTAAATCCATATTTTGCATTTTTTCGTTATATACAAAACTTTACAACAACAACAACAATGAAGATAGTTTAATTATTGGAAAATTGGAAAACATTCTATATAAATTTTTTTAAATATAATATAGATTTTATAAATGGATTTCTTTGACAATATTAATAAGATATTGAATGAATTGATAAATAATTTAATAAACGTAAATCAGTATGGTGGTGATATATCAGGTGATATGGAAAACAATTTATTGTTTAAAGAACATTACGAAAAAATCCCAGAAATAGTAGGACTCGAACCAATAATTATGAAAAAATTTTTGAGTGAATTATCAATCAACATTAAAAAAGAATATTTAGGGGAAAAATCAACTTTATACGTATTCTTTACACAATTCTTCAACTTTTTAGATGGACAAATAACAGTAGTAAATCACAGAAATGTGAATATGAATAATACTGTTTTGATATATATAATAAAATCAGATTATTATTTGGATTACGTAAAAGAAATATTTGAAATGTATTCAGATATTTTACAATTAGATGATGAAAAAATAGAAGAATTATTAGAACAACAAATAAATAAAATGTATTATACTGCTTGTTATAATGTATTGAAAAAACACGAGTTTGAGATAAATCCAAGCGAGGATTTTAACAATTTGAAAAACAAAACACAAATGGAAGAGGTTATAGAGGAAATCAATTTGAAAAATAGTATTGCCGACATACGAAAGGAAAAAACTGATATAAGAATGCGTATTACACGGATAGAAAGACGTATTCGGTTAGTTGAACAATTAAATCAAGAACGCGATGAAAAAAAACGCACAAAAATAAAAAAGCAATTTAAAAGAAAAACTATTGTAGTGGAGGAAGAATATGAAAAATTGGAAAATGAAGGAGAACAATTGAAAACATTGGAAACCAATGAACAACTTGAAAATAATAAGTTTAAATATAAATTGATTAATAAGTTAATAAATTGTGGTAAAGAATACGGTAGTGAAGGTATTAGTAAAATTGAAGATAGTAGTGAAGATAGTAAAATTGAAGATAGTAGTGAAGATAGTAAAATTGAATGTAGTATTGAAGATAGTAAAATTGAAGATAGTAGTGAAGATAGTAGTGAAGATAGTAGTGAAGATAGTAGTGAAGATAGTATTGAAGATAGTATTGAAGATAGTAGTGAAGAGGAAGATGAAGATGAAGATGAAGATGAAGATGAAGATGAAGATATTGAAATTGTAGAGGTACATAATTGTGAAAAAACCAGTTTTGTGAAAAAGAATAAAGAAGTTCAATTTGTAAATAAATATTACGCAGTTACTGCCAACATAATAGCTACAATATTGTATTGTATGAAAAAGAAATATTCTTTATTCATTCCATTTATTACATTGGGTTCATATTGGTTGGGAATGAACAATGTATTAAATCGTAGTACAGGAGATTATGAAAAATATATTAAACTTATGAATTGGTTAGTGAAAAATAAGGATTTGAAGAAAAAACTTGAAACATCTACATATAGAAAGAAGTATGTAAGTGGATTAAATTTTAAAAAAAACATGAATGAATATTTTGAAAATGAGATACGTGACATAAAAATGGAGATTCTTAGCGATTCTGCGACATATATCTCTTCGAATTTTGAAAAAAAAGTGGTAGAATATTCTAATTGTATGGAAACCGCATTACTTAATATTATGTATACAATTTATATGGTTGGTGATAAATTACCAAATAATAGTAATTTATCAACGTTAATATCCGCATTCCCGCGAATGCTTATAGACGGAAAAATACGTAAAAATTCATTGCAAGAAATTTTATACGAATGGACAATAGAATTAACTAACTTTACAAACACAATTGAAGATATAGATTATAGTGACGAAGTTTCAAAAACTGAAATACGATCTACATATGACAATATGATGAATATTTTAAAGAATTTATATAATAAAATGGATGAAAATAATTTGTTAATATTGATGGATAAACTAATGAATGGACAAGTTCATTTAAAGAATGAAGATGATGAAGAAGAAAAATATGAAATATTCAAAAGAATATTCGAATATAAAAAAGGAAAAGTCAAAATTGATTTGATAATAGGTGGAATAGAATATTCATTTTATTTAACATTAATAGGAGGACATGCAGATTTCCACTTGAAAAAAAACAGAACAATACAACATCTTAATAAATTATTTGAAAATGATAATGTCAATAATAAAACATCTGAATTAATATTTGAACATATGGATAGTGGAAGTGTCACTGTAATATTGAATGATATTTATGATAAATATGGGAAAACATACAAAATGTGTCAATTCCTCGACAATTTGTTAGAATTTAAATCTGGACTGGATTGGCGTAAAAGTATACGGAGTCGTTCGAAACGCGAATTATTAGAAATAACAGATGCAAAATACAGAACTACATTTAAAGCAGAAAGTTTCCATGTTAAAAAATTTAACAAATATTTGATATATAATTATCATGATTCAAATAATAAACGTGCCAAGAAAGCATTGCGCGAACATGCATATATTGAAAATTTATATATTGATTTCCAAAAATCAAAGGATAAATTTCTTGATTTACAAGGAAATAATTTGAAAAAGATTAGTTTATTTATTACTACTGATGTCATACCAGTTAAATTATTAATCCGTGGTTTGGAAGAATTAACTATAATATTACCAACCAAAAATATTAATGATAATTTATTATTAATTATTCAACAACAAATAAATTTATCAAATAAAATATTTTTACATATAGACATAAATAATACATTACTTTTAGAGATGAGAGGCGTATTAATACAAAAAGTTGAAGACGAGTTTCACATTGATGATGCGATAATAGATTCGAATGATAGAATTCAATTATTTAAAAGATTGATTAACAAAATAGATAAAAGCAAATATTTGGATGTTAGAAAATTAATTGAATTCAAAATAAATTCAAAACAATTATATGTTGATTATAATGATATAATTACGACGGAAAAATTATCAATAAACATACAAGAAGAAGGAATAATAAAAATAGATGAACAAAAAATATATGTTGGAATTACTAATTACAATGGAACATATTATAGTAATTTAATTATTGGAAATAATATATATATTAGTGATATTGCGAAAATCGAAAAAATAGTAAAAAAATATGTGGAAAGAAGTAATACTTTTATAGTATGTGAAACGTTTATTAATGATTTGCCAGAATATCTGATTGATAATCAGATGACGTATTATATTTTTGAAAAGAATTGTCCACCAGAAGAACTTTATGTTTTTGACAATTTTGACTATGTTAACAAGTATAGTCAAAAAATTATGAAGTTTAATTTTAATGTACGTGAATCAAAGATAAGTGATGAATATTATGAGCGTGCGCCGGATGTTGACGAATAACTTTGACGAAGTATTTGTGAAGTTCGAATAATACTCATAAACAATCGGAAACAAGTAGTTTTAATAATCACATTATAATTTATCCAATTATGTTGTAACCAATCTAAAAATCCGGTATGAAAACTTTCAAATTCTTCTGAATTGAAGGACACGAAGTCTTGAAAATTTTCTCATTCTTTCATTTTTTAAGTTGATATTTATGTTTTTGAAGAAAATCAGAAAATTCAATAATAATTTTACTGTCGTTTGTTTGATGGCAAATCTTAACAAGTTTTAGATATCGTCAATAATTTGTTCGGTTGAAAGATAAACCAAAATTCATGTACAGAATGAAGAACGATTTATAGATACAAGTCAAAATAATCACACATGTCAAAATATATTTTAAACAACCTCATTTAATATATCAAATATGGTGAATTGA
>Ga0307989_1000919_pt1 | contig 17164 bp, 16 predicted proteins | sample EllFjometagen185_FD_203164 | JGI IMG/M metagenome (GOLD analysis project Ga0307989, IMG submission 203164) | Marine microbial communities from Ellis Fjord, Antarctic Ocean - #185 | ecosystem: Environmental > Aquatic > Marine > Unclassified | place: Southern Ocean | collected 2014-10-08
GGCGACTGGTATCAAAGCTGGTCCCTTGGCTCGTCTCATGTTGAAGGGCTCAAGGACCAAGAAATATATGCGCATGTTTTATTCTCTACGTTCTTTCAGAACCTTGAAGAGTGATTTGGGGAAGGGTGGGACCTACCAGCATTTTCTTCAGGCTGGTAAAAGCGTGAGAGGTATTAAAGAGATCATAACCGTCCAGAAAATAATGGAAAGCTATCGTCACATCTTGTGACACTCCTGAATTTATACTCGCTGTCTCATCTCTTCATCTGGTTCATGGTTGGCCGCTATATGAGGATAAGTTGGCTATTATTTATAGTTCTGTCTCTTGGTTGGGAGTGTCTGGAATTGGTTTTGCCTTACGAATTTGCCGAGGAATGGTTCGGCAATAAATTGGCTGACATTGCCGTTAATACGATTGGCTTCTACTTGGGTTCTCGACTTAAATCATATGCTTCAAATCAAGCTGACCAGGATTATCCCCCCGATGAAAATTAAAAGATTTCATGTAGATACATACTGTGTGGAAATACAAAGACATGTACCAATAACCATATGAGGGACAATACTCTGGCGGGGCTAACCAGGATTGGGTAACTCCTGGCAAGGTAATAACCTGCAACCGTAACCAATGGATCACAAATAAGCCTGTTCATCCAAAATTCAACACCCTGAAGCCAGTGCTCCACCCTCACCCCAGCGAGGCCAAGTTCCAGATAGTGTTCAATAACTTCCCATATATAGGCTAACAGTAAAACTGCCAGAATATCGAAGTAGCCGGTATTGATTTCTTCCTTTTTTAGGTTGAATTGCTTCAGGAAAATCTTGGAGTGGAAGGTGATAACCATCATGCCGAGGGATATTCCGCTCAGGAAATGCTCCAGAGTCCAGATATCTATGGCAGCGACAGTTTTAAGACCCCAAATCATGATATTCTCAGATTGATCAATATTTCACCTGTGTTCCGCAGGATTAAAACTACAAGACATTCAGACCACCGTCATCGAGGTTAATAGGACGTTTCCAGTAGTTATACTGCGGGGTCCATTCCGCTTCACCCATACCACCGAGGCCCAGCAACCCCCACATGGAACAGTAGATATCTCCAGGTCCAAATTCGCTTGAGTTCTTGCGGAAAATCTCATCTCCAACACGTTCATAAAATACGGCTCCCGGAGAATTTACCTCCCCCTCAGTGACGGCCTGTTCGCGGATATAGGCTCCACCTCCATGTGAGGCCAGTCTGAATCTCCAGCCCCTCGAATTGGCAAAGCGCCGTTGGAGCTCAGGTTCATCTTTTGAAACTAGAGCCACCGACATGGCAGATTCCAGGTGAGGAAGAAAACCATTAAAACCGTCAGCCCAGAGCATACAATAGCGGCATCCCTGCCCCATGTTGTGGATCATAAGCAGCTTATCGTTCTCACCGAACAACTCCAATAAAGTAATTTCAGCCCCAAGGGTTTTGAAGGTGTAGTTGAGAACTTTCACTGGCGCACTAACCTTACGTAGTTCAGTCAGTTTTGCATTCAATTTATAGATTTGCTGTTCTATATTTGTAATCTCATTACTCATGAGTAATATCCTTCCTGATTGATTGAATCCCCAAAATCAATATAAGCCAATGATCTGACTGATGTAGAATATTTGATTGTATCAAGATTCTCAGTCTGGTCAGTGTTATTTGTCAGAATCATTTTACATATATAACTCTGGTTAGCCGGATTTGCTTTACTCGCCAGATAATACGCTTAGCTTGAACCTGTATGAGTGTCTCACATAAAACCCTGAAGCTATTGGCGGCCTTAATCTGGTATATTGGCCCGGTCATCCTTTTTAACAAGGGGTCAGAACTGGCGAACGATGCCCATAACCTGGAACCTGAAGGCTGGGGACGTCTTTTCAGTTGGATAGCGGGTATCAGTATCGGACTCATCAAAACCCGTTACATTTTCCTTAAAAGCTGCCGTAAGAATCTCGCTCGCATTGATGGTCTTGTATCACCTAAGTTGGGTCAGTTTTACCGAGTCCAGTTTTTTATCGCCTTAGCATCAATGGTAGTTCTGGGTGCTTTTCTTTCTCGCGCTTCCCAGGGAAACCATACCTTTCTTGTCGCTGTCGCTACCCTGGATATCAGTATTGGTACAGCTCTGCTGGTGAGCAGTAAGGTATTCTGGGAACAGGGTGTATTTTCTTTTGGGAAAGGTTCTTCCTAAAATACAAAGCGAGGACTAAAATCCTCGCCTTGAATATTACATCACCGCCCGTTCAGGGCTTTTTCATTTTCTATTTAAGTTTAGGACCCGCCGCCAGAATTTCTGAAGGCATTCCTTCCATAAACTTCTTAAAGTTCTCAATAAACAAACGGGCGAGTTGTTCATACTTCTCGCTGTAGGCATCTTTACTGGGCCAGGTCTGAGCTGGATCCAGAACTTTCTCAGGAACACTATCACAGGTCAGGGGCACCTCAAAACCAAAAACAGGGTCCTGGCGATACTTCACATCCTTCAGCTTTCCCTCAAGTGCAGCATTTAACAGGGCTCTGGTGTGTTGTATACTCATGCGTTTCCCGATACCGAATTGACCACCAGTCCAACCTGTATTGACCAGCCAGCAATCCACATCATGCTTATTAATTCGCTCTTTCAGCAACTGGGCATAGTAATAGGGATGATGCACCATAAACGGAGCGCCAAAGCAGGCACTAAAGGTTGATTGTGGTTCTGATCCAAGGCCTACTTCAGTACCAGCTACTTTAGATGTGTATCCTGAAATAAAATGATACATGGCTTGATCAGGAGATAGCTTCGCGATGGGAGGTAAAACACCGTTGGCATCACATGTCAGCATAAAAACATTCTTCGCATGTCCACCTCTGGCTTCTTTAACCGCATTCTCAATAAAATGGAGCGGATAGGATGCTCTGGTATTCTCGGTCCGTGTGGGGTCATCCAGATCAAGTTTTCTGGTGACTGGATCAAAAATCACATTTTCCAGAATGGTTCCGAATTTCTCTGTACAGGCATAGATCTGTGGCTCAGCTTCAGGACTCAACTGGATGACCTTAGCGTAACAGCCACCTTCAAAATTGAAAACACCCTCATCACTCCAGCCATGTTCATCATCACCAATGAGTTGGCGTTTAGGGTCAGCCGACAAAGTGGTTTTGCCTGTACCCGATAAGCCAAAAAAGATCGCCGTATCACCCTTGTTACCCATGTTGGCAGAACAGTGCATAGAGAGCACATTCTGCTTGGGTAACAGATAGTTCATTACTGTGAATACAGATTTTTTGATTTCGCCGGCATACTTGGTTCCACCAATTATAGCAATGCGCTTTTCAAAGTTCAGAGCGATAAAGGTAGGGCTATTGGTAGCATCCATCTCCGGTGCTCCAATAAATTCAGGTACGGCGATGACCGTGAAATCAGGGATATGTCTTTTCTGGTCTTCCCTCTTTGTGAGAGGGATAAACATGTTATGGGCGAAAAGGCTTTGCCAGGCGTATTCAGTAATGATACGAATAGGCAGGGCATAGTTTTCATCGGCACCGACATGACAGTCCTGAACAAAAATATCCTTACGCTGGAGGTATGCCTGGACCCGGGAGAAAAGAACTGCAAATTTTGATTCTGGATATGGTCTATTGTATTCTCCCCACCAGATATCTTCTTTGGTGAGATCCTCTTTGACCACCAGCTTATCGTTGGCAGCCCGGGCGGTATGTTTACCGGTATTCATGAGGATGGGACCTTGATTCATTATTTTACCCTCACCACGAAATAGAATTTCTTCATAAAGCGAGGCGGTATGTAGGTTCCAATAGACATTATTCAGGTTTTTCAGTCCGTGATTTTCCAGGCCATAATCACTTCTCGTGGCACTTCTCTCTGCGGATGCAGGACTTTCTAGACCAAGATGCTGCTTCATGACCAGTCCCTCACCATTTTCCGGTCACCAATAAAGATTTCATTGGGGGACTTTGGATCCAGGGCCCACTTAATCCGTTCAACACCTTCTTTTATATCCTTGATGCTGCCGCAATAGCTCAGGCGGAGATGTCCATCCATCCCAAATTCGTTGCCGGGAACTGTCACAACCCGAACCTTATCAAGAAGCAGCTTGCTTAATTTTGCAGCACTTTTCTCATAGGCACTGAAGTCGGGGAAACAGTAAAAGGTACCACCTGGTTTTTCCACGCGAACACCATCAATGGTACGTAATTCATTGATCATAATATCACGATTATTCTGAAGGGTGGTCCTCAAGCTTTCCACGCCGCCTTGAATTCCATTCAGGGCACCAACGGCTGCTGTCTGTAGCAATCCTGAAGCACAGGAGGTGGTCTGGGCTTGGATATTGACCATGGCTTCAATCACTTTTTGATTGGCGATGGTCCAACCAATGCGAAAGCCTGTCATGGCATAGGCCTTTGAGACTCCATTTACCACAATCAGCTTGGATTTGTCCTCATTCACCTTGGCGAACTGATAAGGTGAAGTCCATACCGACCCATCAAACACCAGTTTGTGGTAGATGTCATCCATGATGAGATAGATATCTTTTTTCTCGCAGTATGTCACCAGCTCCGCTATGAGGGCTTCGGAATAAATGGCACCGGAGGGGTTGCTGGGACTATTTACAATAATGGCTTTGGTATAAGAACCAACAGCCCTGGTAATATCGTCCATGCTTGGTTCCAGGCCACCATCTTCCGGTGTAACCACAACGGGTTTACCGTAAGCCAGTTTGACCATTTCGGGGTAGCTCACCCAGTAGGGAGCCAGAATGACAACTTCATCCTGAGGGTCAATAATGGACAGTAGCAAGACTGAAAGTGATTGTTTGGCACCATTGGAAATGATGATGTTCTTAGGTGCTATGATGTGATCGTAATTCTCCTCGGTGTAGCGAACGACGGCTTTTCGTAGAGCCGGAATGCCCTCTGTAGGTGTGTACTTAATTTCTGCTGAATTTAATTTTGCTGATGCTGATAAAATTGCATCAATGGGAGCTTTGCTTTTTGGTTCCCCGCCTCCGAGATGGATGACGGCCTCCCCCTTTTCCTTCAGGATACGGGCAGTATCATTCAGGGCCAGCGTTGGGGATGCTGGGATGGATTTTGCAAGTTGGCTGATGCTCATGGTTGGCCTTTTTAAAAAAACGATTCTCGTTATTTCCAGGTTCTATCCGTGTACCTGAAACCAAATTGAGCAAACATAAATTCACAAATTTCGTTTTACCACAAAAAACAACACCATCGATTAATATTATTAAGAAATATGACCATATTGGCTAATTGTTTAATGCTGTGGTTTGTACTGGCCTAAATACATTCACTTATTGAGTCTAAGTGGGGGTTTCAGCTGTTCCCTCTTGAGGTTAGAAAATAAACGGAATCAAATACCACGTATGTTTTTTGTATTCAGCCCATTCAGCATAGCGCGACATGGACCTTTCTTTTGTGATGATATTGACAGAAAAATACCCAAGCCAAACCCAGGCTAAAATCGCCCAGGGAATCCAGTGCCAGGCCAGGAGAGCGAAGGAGCCATAAATCATCATTTCACCGAGATAATTGGGGTGCCTGATCAGGCCAAACATGCCGGTGGTGATAAGACCCTTTTGATGTTTCAAGGTATAGTACTTTTGGGCATCAGCGATAAGCATAAGAGCCAAGCCAATAACATAGATGAATATTGATGCTGCGATCCAAATCCAGCTGGCCCCAACATATGCTTCACCCAGGACAGGTGATATTATCAAATAGGGTGCTACCCAGTATGGCCCCAGAACAGCCACTATAGCCATAAGGCCTCCACCTATGGTGATTTTAACCTGCCACTTGGCATCTGGAAAAATCACATCCTTGAGTACCCAAATCATACCATAACTACCATGTAGAGCGAGGTAAACCCAGGCTTGTGTGGAATAATTATCAAAGAAGAGCATCAAACCCAACACCCAGAAGATGGTCATACCTTTCTGGAAATTAATGACCCAGTTGAACTTCAGAATTCTAGGGCCACCCAATAGATCATGGCTGAGGTAGCGGGTAACGCTGTGGAGAGAACTGATCAAGTTTACCATTCCAACCTCCCTATTCTTTTTCGGCAATGAGGATATAGCTGAGCGGGATATCTGGACCCACGTCCTGATTCTTGCCATGCAGGGTGGAAATATCATCGGGGTATTCAGAGAAATGTCTCACTTTCATACCATTATCAATAATGCCCATAAGAATGTCTGACAACGTCCACATAAACCAATACAACGTCTTTGATTTATAAGTCGTTTTTCCAACATAGTCTATGCCATCGTTATCGACATAGGGTTCCTTCTTGAAATAGGGTTCAATAATTTGCATGGGGTTCACATTATCCTGTTCGTCTGCTGGAAGCATCTCGGAGAAGGGGTGAGCTTCATGGATGAAAAGCTCACCATCTTCACTGAGCAATGAGGCTATTTTGCCAAAGAAGCGCTGTATGCCTGGCATCCATCCCAGACAACCAATACTGATATATACGATGTCAAAGGTGTCGTGGTATTTATCCGGAATCTCATAGATGTCGGATTGTACAAATTCGCATGAAATGCCTAGTCTGTCAGCTCTTTCCTGAGCTTCTTGAATGGCCTTGTCAGAGATGTCGAACCCGACACATTCTCCAGCACCCATATTTTTGAGAGACATTAACTCAACACCATTATTACAGCAGACATGGGCAATCTTCTGGCCCTGAATATTCAGTGCCTGAATCAGCGACAATTCTGGCTCTGTAATAACCGAAAAACCAGGAGACGAGAATACTTTATCCCATTTGTCTCCATTGGATTTTTGATGACGGGGCATGGCTTCATTCCAGGCTTCGCGATTGGCGGCTGTATATTTCTTTAAATCACTCATAAATAACCTCAATTATTTCAGTAGCAGGACCTTCTGCGATTGTGAAAATTTTTGATTTGAAAGCTGTACAACAAAAACACCTGAAGATAACAGGCTTCCCTGTTGATCTCTGGCATCCCATGTGATGGTGTTCTCTCCTGGCCCAAATTGAGTCAGATCTCTGGTCCAGACCAGTTCACCACTCAGGTTAAAGACACTCAGCCTGGCCGGGTGAGGGTCCCTTAATTCATACTGTATATTCAGTTGGGCGTTAAATGGACTTGGGTACATGCGAATAAGCGAAAGTGAAACGGGCACAATCCCCTGCTTCTCTTTCTCAATATCTGATGTCTGATCTATCAATTCCAACATGGCGGTTCCAGTAGCATCTTCAGTGGCGAAACCGAGCAGCTCTCCAATGGTGGGGGCAATATCAGGAATGGTCCGAGGCACATCTGACACCAGGCCAGGATGGATATCCGGTCCAATAGCCAGAAGTTGAATATGGCGACATCCGTAGCAATCATCGCCATGTCCTAAAAAATTATTCGTGTGGCGACCATGATCATTGGTTACCAGCATGGTTGTTTTCCCAGCGTAAGCTGAGTCTGATTGAAGGGTGGTCCAGAGTTCGCCAACCAAACTATCAGCAATTGAAATTGCATTGATATAGTTATTCCAGACGCCTGAATGTCCTTCATGATCCACATCAGCCAGATACATCATCAGAAAGTGTGGGGACCGATTGGCGATCACCTCCTCGGTTTCGTGCCAGACATCGGTATCCGTTGTGCCTGCTTCATGATAGAGTGGCCAATAGTCCATACCATAATCCGGATCCAGACTGGCTTTCCAGGAGCAGAGATCTTTTAAGGTATAGACACAGTCTTCAGCGGGTCGAGAAAGTTGTTTCCGATAATATTCAAAAACCGTCGGCAGCTCAGATGTATTGTTGGTGGTTCCGTTACAGTAGGGATCACTAAAGGTATTTATCTCGGTCCAAGCACCGCACCAGATAGCCGGAATCGCCCGAGAGGTGTATGTGAACCCATCATTTTGAAAATCGCTTATCAGGGCACCCTGTTGAGCAAGGGAGGCCATGTTGGGCACCTGTGTATGGTTGGGGTCACCCAGTCCTTCACTATAACGCAGACCATCAATGATAACCAGGACGACTCTTTCGGTGGTATAAGCCAATCCAATGGATAAGCTCAGACTGACAACAGTCAACATTCCCAGCATCACTCGTAATATTCGATTATCTCTATCCATTAAAACTCCATATATCTCAATATTATACTCACAAAGCACCTTCAAAAAGGTGGCTCGGGAACATTGAATTCAGCCTGGGCTGAACGTTTAAATTGCTCGCTTTTTTTCTTTTTAAGATACAATGCCTGTTTCAGTCCGCGATCCTTTAGAGCGCTAATACTCACTGTCGTAGACGTGCCCTTATAAATCCTTTTTCCAAAGCGATGAATAATATCCCAGTCAATCTCAATCCCGAGACCAGGGCCATCTGGAATTTTAATATTACCCTCTGCATCTCGGGGAAACCCACCCTTAATAAAGCGCGCCCAAACATCTGCTGTCCAATTGCCCTCCAGGGGGTACTCCAGAAGACTGCGTTCCTCCTCGGGGATCACGCCTACCAAGTGTAACGCAATGGCAAAACCCAGCCCGGTGGTCCAGGTATGTGGACAGAATTTTACTCTATCACTTTGATTCTCTAGGTTGCGTTTCTGGATCTCTTTGATTAACCAGTATACATTGGAAATGCCACCGGCATAAGTACCTCCCGCCATAACTGCATCGGGTTGGTAGATGTCCAGACTGCCTATATCCAACATAGCTTTAAAATCCCGCCAGCTGGAGTTCAGCTCACCACCAGCTATGGGTGTTTCGGTGTTTTTGCGCAGTTCGGCCAAACCTTCAAAGTTCCCCCGATTTAAGGGTTCCTCCAGCCAGTAGACATTGTAAGGCTCTAGCCCCTTAGCAAATTTTGTAGCAAAAGGGACATCCCACTTAGGTGTTTCATCAATAAGATCCACAGGCCAGCCTTGGTTGGCGTCTACCATAATTTTCATATCAGGACCCACTTGATCACGAGCAGCACCAACATAGTCCACCATTTTACCCAGGTTCATACCCTTCACCCGCAGCTTGATCCCCTTATAGCCCTGCTTTTGTGCCGAGGCACTCAGCTCTCGGGCTTTCTCCTGGTGATGGTCGTGATTTTCCCCAGTAGACATATAGGGTGAAATGTTACCGCCACTCCCTCCCAGCACTTGCCAGAGCGGTTCATTACGGCTTTTACCGATGATATCCCAGATGGCTCCATCAATCCAACTATTACGCATACCTATATATGAAAATTCCTGGATGCGTTGATTCATGAGGCGGATATCCAGGGGGTTTAGCCCCATGAGATAGTTTCCCAGCATAGGACCCAGACCGTTGCGCTCAGTGCTCATACCCACGGTTGCTGCCACACCTTCCAGTCCAGTATCTGTCCCCAACTTAAGCAGATAGAAGCGTACTTCAGATTGTCGAAACCCTGGAATCCAACTCGGGCTGAAATAGGCAGGTTGAGTGAAAAACCCGGGCTTTTTATCCTCTAAAGGAATCTTGACGTAATAAAGCTCTATGCGATCAATCTTCACGATTTTCACCCCTGTCTTTTGCGCTGATGTAAAAGCTGTATCTGTAGATGTGCCGGAAATTAGAATACTGTCGAATTTTAGCAAGGAGCTAATAACCCACCAGACCTTTTCACTTCCTCCCGCTTGCTTCTGGTTTAGCTTCAAGGATGCTACCCTGGATTACCATTTTAAGACCCCTTAACCTCCTTCAAGCAGCCCTTGCAGTATTGCTGACAACAGCCTTTCTGGGTGAACTCGAGCAAGTAGGAACCTTGTTATTGCTGGTCATTTCAGTCATCCTGGCCAATGGAGCAGGTAATGTAATCAATGATGTTTTTGATATTGATATTGATCGGGTGAATCGACCGGATCGCCCCCTGCCTTCTGGTGCTATTTCATTAAGGGGTGCGCGTATCTATACCACAATCATGTTTGTAATTGGTGTTGCCATCGCGGCCACCATTACACGGACAACACTCATCATTGCGGGACCAATTTCAGTAACCCTACTCTATGCCTACTCCGCCTGGTTTAAGCGTCTCCCACTCATTGGCAACCTAACCGTTTCCCTTATGATGGGGATGGCTTTCATATATGTAGGTTCTGCCTTTGGGAAAATCCCTGAAACCCTGGTGATGGCAGCGCTTGCTTTTGGTTTCACCTTGATCCGTGAAATCGTGAAAGATCTGGAAGACATGGAAGGTGATGCTCTGGAGCAGGCCCGCACTTTGCCGATTGCCTGGGGAGAAACCAAGACTCGCTGGCTAGTAATCGCCTTGATGGGAATCTTCTTTTTTCTGGATCTCCTGCCTTATTACCTCCAGGTTTATAATCAAACTTATCTCTGGATTGTTCTGGTAGGCATCAATATTCCTATGGTGTATTGTGCCATATTACTGGGAAGGCAGCCTGGTAAAAAAAATTATGCCAGGGTTCAATTTTTTTTTAAACTCGATGTTTTTGTGGGTCTCGCCGCTCTATATTTCGGCCGGATTTTTTAACTACTTTCCCCTCTGGGGATTCATTATAAGGATGCACCGTGGCTGAGTTCATTCACCTTCACAATCACTCCCATTATTCGCTGTTAGATGGCGCTGCTCGTATAGATCAAATTATCTCAAAAGTCTCCGAATTGGAGATGCCAAGTTTCGCCCTTACTGATCATGGCAATATGTTTGGTGCTGTAGAATTTTATAAGGCAGCTAGAAAAGCCAACATCAAGCCCATCATTGGTATGGAAGCCTACGTTTCGCCAGGATTACACACCGAGAAACGTATTCCTACTGAAGGAAAACGGGCTTATCATTTGGTTTTACTAGCCAAAAATAACACGGGCTACCGGAATCTCATGAAATTGACCTCCATGGCTTATCAGGATGGTTTCTACTTCGTGCCTCGCGTAGACAAAGATCTCTTGAGAGAGTACTCGGAGGGCTTAATCGCAACATCAGCCTGCCTCAGTGGACAGGTTACCTATCATGCCAGTCGTGGCGATTATGATCGAGCCAAAGAACAGGCCATTGAATACGACGAAATTTTTGGCCGCGGTAATTTTTTTCTGGAAATGCAACGTCACTTCACCCTTGAAGGTAAAGAGTTCGAACGCGAAGCCATCGCCCGGGAAGTCATACAGAAGGTTTCCAAAGATACTGGCATTCCTCTGGTGGCAACCAATGATGCTCACTATGTCAGCGCAGAACACCACCAAGCTCATGATGCTCTGATCTGTATCGGCCGGGGTAAGTATGTCAGCGATACCAATCGCATGAAATACGATACCAAGGACATTTACATTAAAAGTGCGGAGCAGATGGTCGAGCTCTTCAAAGATGTACCAGAAGCGATTGAGAACACCCTGCGCATTGATGAAATGTGTCAATTCAATCTGGAAACTGGCGTCAACCACATGCCTGAGTTCCCCATTCCCGAAGGCAGGTCCCTGAATGATCACCTCGATGCGATCACCTGGGAAGGCATGGAGCGTCGCGTCAAACAGATTGACTCCCGTTACAAAGAACGTCTGGACTATGAGCTCGATGTTATCAAGAAGATGGGCTTCCCCGGTTACTTCCTGATCACCCATGATTTTGTGAATTATGCCAAAAAACAGGGCATTCCCGTTGGACCTGGACGTGGTTCAGCCGCAGGAAGTCTCGTCGCATACTCCCTGGGCATTACGGATCTCGATCCACTTCAATATAACTTACTGTTTGAGCGCTTTCTGAATCCTGATCGTGTGAGCATGCCAGATATCGATATCGACTTCTGCTATGATAGGCGGGAAGAGGTTATCGATTATATGCGCGATCGCTTTGGACACGATTCAGTCACACAGATCATCACCTTTAATAAACTCAAAGCCAGGGCCGTTATTCGTGATGTGGGACGTGTGCTGGAAGTCCCCATCAAGGAAACCGATCGCATCGCTAAACTGGTTCCCGAGGAACTGGGAATCGAGTTACCTCAGGCCCTGAAGAAGAGTCCTGAGTTGAAACAAGCCTCTGAGCTTGATGAAGTTCACCAACGACTATTCGCCTATTCTGAAGTACTCGAGGGCATGAACCGCAATGCTGGTAAGCATGCTGCGGGTCTAGTGATCGCACCGGGAAAACTTACTGACTACATTCCCCTTTACAAATCAGCCAAGGATGGATCGGTAACCAGCCAGTACGACATGAAAGCCCTGGAAGATGTCGGACTCATCAAATTTGACTTCCTGGGTCTGAGAACACTGACGGTTATCCAGGAAGCTGTGGTGTTGATCAAAAAATTCCAGAATGTGGATATTGATATAGCCACCATCCCCATGGATGATCCAGCTGTCTATAAACTTTTCTCTGATGGTCTTACCATCGGTCTCTTCCAGTTTGAGTCCACAGGTATGCGAGAATACCTGAAAAAGCTCAAACCGACAGTGTTGGAAGATTTGTTTGCCATGAATGCCCTGTATCGACCAGGTCCCATGGGCAGTATCAATGACTTTATCGCCCGTAAACACGGTGAGCAGAAAGTGACCTCACTCCATCCCTTGATGGAAGATATTCTCAAAGAGACCTACGGCATTATCGTCTATCAGGAACAGGTTATGCAATTGGGGTCTGTGATCGCCGGGTTCTCTCTCTCAAAAGCTGATTTAATGCGCCGAGCCATGGGTAAAAAGATCAAATCCCTTATGGACGAGATGAAGGAAGAATTTATCTCAGGTGCCCGCAAAAATGATATCAATGAGAAGTTGGCCAGCAAGATCTGGGACTTAATTGAGAAATTTGCTGAGTATGGCTTTAACAAAAGTCACTCCGCCGCTTATTCAGTCATCGCCTATCAAACAGCCTATCTGAAGACCCACTATCCCGTAGAATTCCTGGCTGCCAATATGAGCTCTGAAAAGGATAACACTGAAAAAATCCAGATGCTCCTCGCCGAATGTCGCAAACTGGAGATCAAGACCATTGCACCAGATGTAAATGCCAGTATGATCCATTTTGCTCCAGGTGAGGGTAAAAGTATTATCTACGGTTTGAATGCTATCAAAAAGGTGGGCTACAAGGCTGCTGAAGTCATCATGCAGGAACGCATTGAAAATGGTCTCTATGAATCAATTTTTGATTTCTGTTGCCGAGTTGATTCTCAAAATACAAACAAGGGTGTGGTTGAAGCTCTGGTAGGTAGCGGTGCCATGGATTCACTTCCCGGAACCCGTTGGGAGAAATTCCTCACTGTTGAAGATGCGGTTTATCATGGACAGCGCGTCCAGACTCTTAAAAATACCAACCAGACCGATCTCTTTGGTGGTGGCGGTGATTCTGCCATGATTCGCGAACCCGAGCTCAATGATGCACCATCCTGGAACAATATGGATATGCTGAATCGAGAACGCGAGTATATCGGATTTTATCTCACAGGACATCCTCTCCATGGATTTGAGAGTGAAATTAATTCGTTTTCCAATGTAGATCTCATGGATTTGAATTCCACAAGGGATGAGCAGGATGTGCGAATTGGCGGCATCATCTCTGGAATGAAAATCCACTATGATAAGCGTAACAATCAAATGGTTTTTTTCACCTTGAATGGTCTGGATGGTTCGATTGAGGCTTTGGCATTCTCAGACTCCTTCACCAAGTACAAAGAGTATATCGCAAACGACTCCAGAGTCTATATGGAAGGCCGCATTTCCAAACGCAGTGAAGATGACCTGAAGGTTCTGGTTAATAAAGTCATCCCTCTTGAAGAGGGCCAGAACGAATATGCCAGAGAAGTTCATATCGCCTTTGACCCTGCGCTTCTGGCAGGCAATATCTTGGATGAAACCCAGATTCTCGCCAAACGCTATTCCGGTGCCTGTACACTCATCTTTCATCTTCGTGAAGGTGATAAGCGGGAAAGAATCATGATGGCCCGAAGTACCCGCGTCTCTGCAAATAGGGGCTTTATCCGAAACCTGAGAGAATCCTTTGGCCAGGATAACGTCTGGCTAGCCTAGACGACCTTTTCAGTTGTGTCTTGCTGAGCCTGTCGACGTATGACACAACTAAATCAACATTGAGCTAAAACGATGATCGCAGTTCTTCAAAGAGTCAGCAGGGGTGAAGTAAAAGTCTCCGGTCGTTCCAGGGGCAAGATCGATATTGGTTATGTCATTCTTCTGGGGGTTGCAGAGCATGATGCACAACAGGATGCCGACTGGCTGGCTGAAAAGATTATTGGCTTACGAATCTTTGAAGATGAAAACGAAAAGATGAATCTGTCCATTAAGGATGTGGGGGGGAAAGCCCTGGTCATCTCCCAATTCACCCTGTTGGCAGACTATAAACGAGGTCGCAGACCTGGATTCACCAAGGCCGCCAAACCCGACAAAGCCATTCCCCTTTATGAACACTTCATGGACCAGCTATGGCAGCTTGGGATTGAAGTTGAAAAGGGTGAGTTCGGTGCGAAAATGCAAGTCAACATCATGAATGAAGGACCCGTAACCCTGGTTCTGGATAGTACGGTAAGATTCCCCATAGCACCAATGGCCTCACAGCAGTAACCTTCTGTAAAGCCATTTTAAGGGACTTGTAAATTTCAGCTTTAGCTGTTTACCAGTTCCCCACTTCTTTTGGTGTGGCAAGAATGCTATCCAAGAGGACCTGCTCGATAAATTGAGCATCGTAGTTTTCACCATAACGCTGTAATTGTGAAACAAAGGATCGCATATGATTTCGAGACCCTTTGGTCAGAGATTCGTAAGTGAATAGAATGTCCTCATTGTCCACTTGTTCGCTTAGCTCCATGAGATCCATGATATCAAGATCCTCGATGGTTGCGCCAACTTCAAGAGCTCCAGCTAAACTACTATCGCCCTGGGCACAAAGTGATATGTACAGTGATTGAAGCGTTTCATTCTCAAAAGATCCCACAATATCTTCCCCTACGGGATCTTCCAGATCATAGCGATCCAGAAGAATCAGCAAGGCGTTCATGTGAGTCGCTTCACTGGCTGAGATATTTCTAAATATTCGCATATTCCAACTCGCATACAAATGGGTGTATACATCACGGGCAAGTTTTTCTTCCTCACGCATAAGTATCAGTCCTGACACCTCTTCCCCGGATAGAGAATCAAGGGGAAAGGCTGCAATGGTTTCACTCATGAGGGCCAGATTTAGGGTGTTCGAATCACTATTTTCTGCACTGAAGGGATCGCCAACACTGCAAGCAGATATGCCCATGACCATTGTGATGGACAGTATCATTATTAAATTATTTATTTTCATTTTCTGTTCTCCAAATAAAGTGAATTAACCACGATTCCGACGACCCTGACCCTGATTGTTGGAGCGATCGATGCAATTGCCTCGGGAATTCCCACGCTTGTCCGCAGCAGTCATCCTCTTTCCATAGGTATCATAAATGCTCTGTTGTTCAGGGGTAAGTAGTAGTCGTATCTGTACTTTCTGGTTCCGCTGCAATGCGGAAATTGATTGATTGTTAGCACGGATAGATTGCCTTAAAGCCGCCACTCTTTTGGACGCTGAATCCTCTGAGCGATTTAGCCGATCCAATTCTAATTCCATGGTTCGGGTGTTGTGACGGATACTCATGATGGCTGGCTGCATTTCATCTCTTAGCTGATTTATTTTTTTTAACTGCTGACTATTAAGATTCATTTCAGTCATCCAGACTCCGCGTTGCTTATTGTTGTGCTTTTTGCCTCCTTTTGCTTGAAGGCTACCTGCCATGCTTAGCAAAATTAGTATCGCTACTATCAGGTTGGTTTTCTTAAGGTGCTTGTTCATTTTCTATCTCCTTTATTAAATTCTGTTTAAAAAGCTATTCCCCCTAATCCAATGTCTATGCCATGAAATGTATATCAACATAACTATCTGTTATATATATCCTTATGGATAGAATGAGTTCTGGTGTGCCTATTAAGTTTTCGACAATTGTGTTCTGATCTCGACAAACATGTCGAATGGTTTCGGTTTTCGTGGAATGTCAACAATTGGAAACCAAGCGTTGCTATACTTAGGGTTCTTGTGGTCAAGCCAAGGATCCCTGCCAAGTTCCAGTTTCCAGTTTCATCCCATTTCCCCATCCTTAACTTCCTCCACAAATTTAGAAGGGGTCATATGTCTCAAATCGGAAGAATGAACACACTGCATGTCATGCGTGAAGTGGACTTTGGGGTCTATCTGGATGGTGAAGAATTAGGTGATATCCTTTTACCAAAACGAGACGTTCCTGATGGTACCAAAGTTGATGATATGATTCAAGTTTTTGTCTACTTTGACTCCACCGACACCATTATCGCCTCAACCTTGAAACCCAAAACCATGGTGGGCGAATTTGCCAGCCTGAAAGTCATCGACAACAATGAGATGGGTGCCTTTCTCGATTGGGGTCTTCCCAAAGACCTGCTGGTTCCCTTTCGCGAGCAAAGCCATAAAATGCTCGAGGGTCGACACTATGTGGTCCATACCTACTTGGACATTGTCAGTAATCGCATTGCGGCTAGTACAAAACTGGACAAGTTTCTGAGTGACGAAAACCCAAAACTCTCTGTTGACGAAAAAGTTGACCTATTCATCGTAAGTCGTACTGACCTGGGCTATAAGGCCATCATCGAGAATGGATATTGGGGTCTTCTTTTCAAAGATGAAGTTTTCCAACCCTTGCAACAGGGTCAAAAACTTGAGGGCTACATAAAAAATATTCGTGCTGATGGCAAAATTGATCTAACCCTCCAAGAACCAGGCATACATCATGTTGATGCAGCCAGTCAAAAGATTCTGGATGCGCTCAAAGCACAACAGGGGTTTCTACCGTTCAATGACAAAACGCCTCCAGATGTTATCTACCGCGAATTTGGGCTGAGCAAAAAAGTCTTTAAGCGTTCACTTGGAGCGCTCTATAAAAAGCGACTGATCAAGCTAGAGCCACGCGGGATTCAACTCTTAGACAACAACTGACCCCCACAATAGGGAAGTCCTCATGATTCATGTAAATGATCTTCACTTCGCCTACGGTTCAAATACTCACGATACTCTCAAGGGCTTAACTTTCCATATTGGTGATGGGGAAATCTTTGGCTTTCTCGGTCCCAGTGGCGCTGGAAAAAGTACGACCCAAAAAATCCTCATAGGTATCCTGCATCATT
>Ga0307989_1000920_pt1 | contig 17156 bp, 12 predicted proteins | sample EllFjometagen185_FD_203164 | JGI IMG/M metagenome (GOLD analysis project Ga0307989, IMG submission 203164) | Marine microbial communities from Ellis Fjord, Antarctic Ocean - #185 | ecosystem: Environmental > Aquatic > Marine > Unclassified | place: Southern Ocean | collected 2014-10-08
GCGTCAGAAAAAAAGTCTCTGAAACTTTCAATACTGCGGCTTCGATTGAGTACATGCGAAGCCCTTCTCTTTTAATAATATCAACGGATTTAGGATCGTTTTGGATCTTTAAATCAAATATTTGATTTTTTTCAAGTTTATATATCGGCATTGATTATCCTAAAAGACAAGCATAATTAAAATCTTAAAAATGATGATATATTAAAGAAAACGTCTTTGCATCTATGAGATGCAATAACTTTTTATCTCATATTAATCAGTATGCTGTCATCCGATTGTAGTTCTTGTACCCTGTTGATATACAATGCTAAATCTTTCTCTTTGGTTTTGCGAGGAACATAGTTTTTAATGACGTGGTCTCAGTTCGGTAGGATCACTTTAAACTAGTCCTCATTGGGGTATTTAGTGGCAATGGATTTGATCATATCCAAGGACTTGAAAAAGGCATCAACCACGTCAGGATCGAATTTTTTGCCGCGCTCCTTCTCGATTTCTTTCAGCACATCTTCTTCACTCCAGGCCTCTTTATAGACACGTTTGCACGATAAAGCATCGTATACATCAGCGATGGCGCAGATGCGTCCGAATATAGGAATGTTTTCTCCTTTCTTGGCCAGCGGATTTCCTTGACTATCTGCTTTTAAGATTTCTCCAGTGTTCATATCCACTTCTCCAGGATAGCCGCCCATACCGTTCCAGTTTTCATGATGCGTAAAAGCGACAATGGCAGCTATTTCGTCAAATTTGGAATGCCTCTCCTGAAACAATTGACCCCCGATATTCGTATGGGTCTTCATAATATTGAACTCTTCCTCGGTAAGTTTTGCTGGTTTTTTGAGGATAGTATCCGAAATTCCAACCTTACCGACATCATGAAGCATGGCTGCCATTCTTAATACATCCCGATCTTCATTTATTTTATCCCTCGAAATCCCTTTACTCAGAGCCCACCGTTCATATATTTCAACCGCGTAGGCAGCGACCCGGTTAACATGGGGACCGGTTTCCTTGGGATCGCGCAACCTGGCCATATCAATCATTCTCAGCAGTAGCGCTCGGGTCATTAGCGCTCTCTGCAATACCATGCTGGCAGTGGAAGCGAAGTGATTTATGAACAGCTCGTTTTCAGCATCAAATCCAGTTATTTTTCCATCGGGTCCCATCCGGTTGATTATCTGCAACACTCCGATAACCGCTTTTGTTTCAGACAACAAAGGTACCGTCAGCATTGATTGTGTTAAATAATTTGTTCGTTCATCATATTTTCGGCCAAAACTATAGTCGGCATCCGAAGGAATTTTGTAAGTATCTTCAATATTTAATATTGTACCGGTTTCAGCCACATATCCAGCTATGGAACTCTTGTTGATGGGAATTTTGAAGCCGGTGTAAATCAGTTTATCACCAGGTGGAAGTTTTTCCTGTTTGGTATCATTCTGGGAGTGACTGAACACTAAGTCGTCCCCTTCACGTATATAGATAGTTCCGGCATCGGCATCCACACACTTACGGGCTTCAAGCAGAATCCGCTCCAGCAGAATATCTACGTCATGAATACTGTTGAGTTCTGCACCCAATCGAATGATTTCTTCAAGTTTTTGGACCTTTTCCATTACCATTACCATTTATTGGAGGGGATAATCTTATATGACCATCTCTGTGTAATTTTAATAAAGCGACTCGCGCACGCATCCATTTTTTATCAAGATGTCAGGAAAGAAGAAGATTATGAAATTGAATTTTTATATCGATGAATCAGCGCTTCAATATCCACATTTGTTGGGTCAAGTTCCTTTTGTGCCAGAAAATCAGGGTTATAGAGTTTTGAAAAAGAGCGTTCCCCACCATCGCATAAAAAGGTGAGTATTCTCTTTCCAGGCCCGTATTTAGCCGCAAGTTTTAAAGCGCCAGCCAGGTTTAAAGCGGAACTACTACCCACAACTAAGCCTTCATTTTGTCTGACATATTCAGCAACTGTGACAATATCCTGGTCAGGCAAAGTAAAAGCGTCATCAATCTGGGCTTTGGCGAAATTTGCAACCAGCCTCATGATTCCAATTCCTTCTGTGATCGAGCCTCCAGAACTTTTATATTCCCCTGTATGCACAAAGGAACAAGAACCGGAACCCTCTGGATCTGCCAGAATGATCTTTGTCTTTGGCATTGATTCCTTTAAAAAACTAGAAACACCGCCGATTGTACCACCCGTTCCTGAAACTGACACCAAAAAATCGAGTCGTCCAGCTGTTTGTTGCTGTATTTCAGGCCCCGTCTTAGTGTAATGCGCTTTAAAATTGCTGAGATTTTCAAATTGGTTTACCCACCAATATTTGTGTGGAGACTCTTCTGCAATGTTTCGGGCGGTGTGATAAAAATGATTTGGGTTTGAAAAAGGGCAAGGCTCGACCTTCTTTAAGTCTGCATTGAGTAATAACACCTGACGCTCTTTCTCTTGCGCCTGATTTGAGGGCATAACAACCAATACTTTGTACCCCAAAGATCGCCCGACCCAGGCGAGCCCAATACCCGTATTTCCTGCAGTACCTTCGACAATTGTCATATTCTCTTTAAGTTCTCCATTTGAGATCGCATCTTTAATCATTTGAAGCGCAGCCCTATCTTTTATGGATCCACCCGGATTCAAATTTTCACATTTCAGTAAGATTTCACATCCGGTAATTTGGCTTAAAGAATTCACTTTTACAACAGGTGTATTTCCAATGAGTTCAGTGATGTGATTTGCAATGGATGGGAGCATAATTACCTCTCGGTGGATTAAATAAAAATTTGAGTATTTTTCATTTCAATCTTTACCTTTCAGTATATTTGCTTCTGCTGTCCGCGTCAATCTCGATTAACTGTAACAAAGACAAGCTGTCTCTCCCAAACTCGATACTGCTCTAAAAGAGGTTATGCATGAACTTTAAAATTTTGGTTTTTCCGGAACCTTATATTATTCACTAACTGCGGTTCATGCGGGTTTGGCATGCACCCAGGCTATAATAGACAACATTGATCTGAAAAAAAAGATGTGAATATTCAAAGGGTATTGAATATCAAAAGTCGTTTTGGTGAAATATACTTACACTTCAATCTGAAGTGATTAACATAGCAATACATACTGTCAAAACTATGCTTCGTATTAATTTATTTATGAATCACTCTCTGATAATATATAGTTTAGTTATCTTTAATTACAGTGGAATATCAACAAGTATACAGATCACTTTGACATGAATTGGCAATTATAAACCGAATATGTTATTCCTATGATCATCGAATTATACTTTAATTGATAATTATGAATTCTGGGTCCAAGTTTTATGAAAGGTGATTTTGTATTTCAACGATCTATTTTTCTTGTGAACACACGTATAATATAATGTTAGAAGAATATTTTTGTGGTGGGTTAAGAAAAGGTCCCGTGTCCCGCTTTGATGGGATTTCCCCAAGATCGATTCAATTGATTACCCATGTGTTTCTAATTATTCTGCTGGTTTTTCTTGCCGGTTGCATGACTACTTTTACAAAAAATGATGTTCCTGTTGCTGAAAAAGGAGTATTAGACCTTAAGGATTGGGATTTTAACAAAGACGGATTATTAAAACTAAATGGTGAATGGCAGTTTTACTGGAATCAACTTTTATTTCCTCAAGACTTTAATAAATCTACTCTTCCTGAACAAACGGGATATATTAGTTTACCAAGGCCTTGGAATGGCTATTTTGTGGATGGTAAAGAGATTTCAGGAAAAGGTTTTGCTACATTTCGTCTGTTGGTTAAGACGAAGGTACAACAGGAATCACTGGCTCTAAAAGTATTGGATATGGCGACGGCTTATCGGATTTGGGTGAATGATAAGCTGGTGTTATCCAATGGTGTTGTTGGTAAGACTTATGAAAAGATGGAACCACAGTATTACCCAAAGCTAACTTCAATTGGAACACAATCGGGTGATATCATTTTAACTATCCAGGTATCCAATTTTCATCATAAAAAAGGTGGGGTTTGGGAAGCTATTACCTTTGGATCTGAAAGTAAAATCAGAGATAAACGAGAAAAAAGCCTTAGCTTTGAGTGGTTTTTAATAGGTAGTATGTTGATCATGGCGCTGTATCATTTCGGACTTTATGCCTTAAGAAGGAAGGATCAGTCCCCGCTATTTTTCAGTTTAGTGTGCTTATTAGTAGCCATCAGGTTATCGCTTGTGGGTGAAAGGTATTTGATCCATCTTTATCCCAATCTTAATTGGGAACTCAGTCAAAAAATGGAATATTTAACATTTTATTTAGGTGTTCCATTTTTCTTAATGTTTATGACCTCCCTGTTTTCTGAGTTTTCAAAACGAATTAGCTATATTTATTTATGGATAGGGATTGCATTTTCTGTCTTTACGCTGATTACTCCAGCTAGCATTTTTACTTATGGATTGCTATACAACAATATTACATTTGCCTTTTTGATTTTGTATATATTTTCTGTTTTTCCTCGTATTCTTCTAAATCAAAGAGACGGCGCTGTATGGAATATTTTAGGGGTAATAGTATTAATATTATCGGTTATTGTTGATATTCTTTCAGTGAATAATCTAATTACGACCACTAATATTGCTCCGTTTGGAATGTTCTTTTTTATTTTTTTTCAATCAATCATGTTATCTGTCCGGTTTTCAAAAACATTTACGACATTGGAGACTCTATCTTCAGAGCTGATTCTAACGAATGAGACAAAGGATAAGTATGTCAGAGCGCTGAAAGACAGTGAAAAAAAGTATAGAGATTTAGTTGAAAATATGGATGATGTTTTTTTTATTGTTGATCTGGATGGTCGATTTAAATATGTCAGTCCCGCCGTAATTCGAGTATTTGGGCATAATCCAGATGAATTATATGATACTTTAACAACAGACTACATTGTTGCTGAAGATATTAAACAAGGCATTGAGTCTTTTAGTAAGACCATAGCAGGAGAGCCCAAACTAATTGAATGCAGAATTTATTCAAAATCAAAAGAGATCCATTGGGCGCAGTTTAATATCCGGCCTATGTATGAGTCAGATAAAATTATTGGGGCCAAGGGGTTTGTAACTGATATTACCGAGCTAAAGAGAACACATGAATTAATGCTTCAAACAGAAAAAATGGTATCTGTTGGAGGTTTAGCTGCCGGAATGGCCCATGAGTTAAATAACCCGCTTGCAGGTGTTCTTCTGGCTACACAAAATGTCATTCGAAGACTCTCAGCGGATTTTAAACCAAATATTGAAGCAGCAAAGGAGTATAATATTGATCTGGGCAAACTGAGTGCCTATTTAGAAAAACGACAAATCCCCTTCTATTTAACTGGAATTATGAAATCTGGGGAACGTGCAGCTGAAATTATTAAAAATATGCTTCATTTTAGTCGCAAAAGTGGCTCAGAGAAAAAGCCAGTAATGCTTTCATCTTTAATCGACAATACAATCGAATTGGCAAAAACAGATTATGACCTGAAGAAAGATTACGATTTTCGTAGAATAAAAATCATTAACGATTATGATGCTGATTTACCGAATATTCTATGTAACAAAACTGAAATTGAGCAAGTCCTGTTTAATCTAATAAAAAATGCAGCGCAAGCAATGTCAGAAGGAGATGATACAAATGAACCTCAAATTACCTGCCGATTAAAAAGAATCAATCAAAGTATCAGAATCGAAATTGAGGACAATGGCCCAGGTATAAAGACCAACGATCAAAAACGGATTTTTGAACCTTTTTTTACCACCAAACCAGAAGGTGTTGGTACGGGTCTGGGATTGTCAGTGTCTTATATGATCATCACGAAAAACCACCAGGGGACAATTGAAGTAGAGTCTGAATTAGGCAAAGGAACCCGGTTTATTATACAAATTCCTTTGGAATCTTGAATAGAGCAGCATTTAATGATAGTACCAATAAAAAGTCAGTAATGTCCGGTTAGGTTCAGTATACCGCCTTCGTTCGAATTGTGCCAGTTTCATCTCCTTGTTCCCAAAGAGATCCTTATAAAATTACCTCGCTAAGTGAACTCGTTTTAGTCCGACACGTTGCCTTATTTTAATCCGATTTTGTCACGGTAGATCTCTTTTGCCCAATCTCTCCATTTACCAGAGGCATACACCCCTGCGGCCGGATTATTATTCAATTTTTGGTCTCTAACAATAAATGTTGTCACTGGAACCCTGGCAACATTCACCATTTCTGTTTCACAGGCCACACAAAGGCCGGTGTTAACGATCATGTCAGGTTTTAACTCATTCAGCTCGGACATCAGTGCTTCCGGCAGTTGAGGTTTGGTTTTGCTGACTCCACATACCCTGGAAATTACGGTAAACCCTCTTTCTGTCAGGATGCGACAGGTTTTGATGGCTTCCCTCTTCAAGTCCGGACAGAACAGGACAGCGATCCTTTTATATTCCATACGCTTGGCCAGCTCGGTGATATCCTTAAGTCTGGGCCACACCATATACCCCTTGGATTCAATCACAGCGGCATGCTTCGCCAGAAGTCCCGTCTCTTTGTCTTCCGCATATATTTGTTTGGCTTCGACAAACACATCCGGGTGGACAAAACTTGAACAATAATCCTTCTCTTGGTGTCCGCCACCTACGCAGGACTGCTTAAAACATGATGAGCACTGTATTGGATTCATGGTTGACCCCTCCTTTTTTTTCTAATCATTCGGAACAGATCAATCGGTTTTATTCGTTTTTTATTAAACTCGGCAGACCCCTCCGGAATCGGCCGTCGATCAAAAAAGTTATCACCGTAAAAATTGTTCAGGACCGAAGCAGAATTGTGAGCGTTGGTCCTGTCCTTCGCAATTAATGTTACCACCGGGGCTTCCGAGTGTTTTAAAAAAACAGAGTCATGACCCACACATAATCCAAGAATACAGTTCAAGTCTGTTTGATGCTTATTGAGAAGCAACGCCTGGCCGACAGGATTACAGGCTACCGCACCGATGCTATAGCCTGTTTCAGTCGTTATCAGATTTCTGGAGGGAACGCCCACCTCTTTCTTCTCCAAACTCCCGGCTTTGCACATCACCGAATTTATCTCAAAACCTTCATTTTTCAGCTGATCACAGATCACTCTCAGCTCATCATGCAGGCCGATACAGGCGGCGATTCCAATGGTTCTGACCCCTTTAAATCTGGCATACTCAATCAGTTCACTGATCCGGTCCGCCTTTTTTTCCCGGACGGTTGATGTATATTCCAGAAATGCCTCAGTGGTTTCTGGCGTTGCCTGTTGATCCCGATTCAGTTCAGGACATCCAACCGGCATCTTCCCTTCATTGGTAAAGCAGGTCTGTGATTCACAAGTTGCACAGGGCATGGTATCTCCTTATATGTATTAAATTCTCATTTAGGAAAACATAATCAATCAATTCTTTAATTTATTGTAACGAATCAGCAAACTAACCAGGCAAGCGAGACATAATGATAAGGTAAACACGAGCCCCATCATTCTCATCCATTTCATATAGGGGTTTTCAGAGCGCTATTGCAGTCGGATGCATACATTTGGTACGCCCGTCATGGGTATATACTTGTGAGGTGAAAGTCCTCTGTAGATAGATCACCGTTAATGCTGTTTTCATTTAATATTTACGTTAACTACTCGCAAAAGGCAAGGGCAAATTCTTGAGAAAATGTCTGAAGGAAGCCTGGAGCAAAATCATGAACCGACGAACAGAAATATCGTATATGGGATGTGAAACGTGCAGCATCGAACGAGTTCGGGGGTAAGTTAGCAAACATAACGAAGTCCTGTGATCTGCGTATTCCTCTTTTTTTACTCCAAAACAACAGTTTTTACTAAAAATCAGCAAAAAACAGAAGATACTGGTTGACTTCAAAAAACCAATTTCTTATCATCTCACAATCTGCTAAAAGATTGTTACTTTCAACTTGATAAAAAAAGGAGGTTTTATGAGTTTGGATGATAAATACCGAAAGGTTAGTGAGACGATTAACAATGCCGGAGGGACCCCATTTCCGATTACAGATACATTGATTGCAATTGTCAAACGACTCGTCAGTGACGATGATCTGGACTTCATTTTAGCATACCAGGAGAAGAAATCCCAAACTCTTGATCAGTTAAAAGAAACAACAGGCTTGTCAGAAAGTGAAATAGAGGTCATGACAAACAAACTTGCCAAGAAAGGGGTCATTTTTAACCAACCCAATCGTAGTGGGCTGATGGTATACCGACTGTTACCTCTAATTAATGTTGGGGTTTTTGAATATACTTTTATGCAGAAATTGGTTCGTTCAAAAGAAAATAAAGAGTTGGCTAAACTGTTTACTCAGCTTTTTAAGGAAATCCAAGGCGTAATTCAGGGTTCATATGATCAATTGGTTGGTTTTATGGACCATATGCCAGCTGTGGATAGAACCGTCCCTATCAGGGTGAACAAGGCGACCGGAAAGACAACCGTTATTGAAATCAATGAAAATCTGGGACAACCTGTAGAAAAAATTCTACAGACTAAAAATGTTGCCGAACTGATTGAAAAATTTGATGAAATTGCTGTGGGTCATTGTTTTTGTAGACACCATCAGGATATGGAAGATAACCCCTGTCAACAAACAGAACTGAGAGAGTGTTGCTTTACCTTCGGAAAATCCGCCCGATTTACATCAGAACAGGGTTTTATGAGGATGATCGATAAAAAAGAAGCACTGGAAATTCTGATGAAAGCAGAGCAGGACGGTCTGGTTCATAAAGCCTATCATCCCAATTTTGATGTCAACAAAGATGAAACGAGTGTTTGTAATTGCTGTAAATGTTGTTGTGTCAATTCCGTCGACAATCAACTTGGCCCTATTGTTAGTGTAGCCAATTTCGTAGCGAAGGTTAATCAGGATAATTGTACCGGTTGTGAAGAGTGCGCGACGTACTGTCATACCAACGCAATTAAACTGGATTCCGCAGGATTTTCTTTTGTGGACGAAAAACTATGTCTGGGTTGCGGCGTTTGTTCACATTTTTGCCCTGAAGATGCCATCCGATTAAGTGAGTCTAATCGAATTATACGAATTCCTCCACCGAGGTTGGGTTAATAAGTGTTGATAGAAAAAAGAGCTTCATTGCTGCCAGATCAAATTCTATAAAATAGTTTCAAATATTAGTTGTAGGCCCAATTTAATATATGTATGTTGTTTATGTTTCCCTTAATTCATCCCTCAATTTTGATATGATAAAGCATAAGCAATTGATTCTTGTCACAGGCGCCACCGGCTATATCGGGGGTCGTCTGGTACCCTTGCTGCTTAAACGTGGATACAGGGTCAGGGCAATGGCACGCTCTCTGAAAAAACTGGGTGGACGTACCTGGGCAAATCATCCAGATATTGAGCTGGTACAAGCAGATCTTCTTGATTCTTCAACGTTGGAAACGGGATTAAAAAACTGCCATGCCGCCTATTATCTAGTCCACTCTATGAATCCGGATCATCAGGATTTTGTGAATGCGGATCGATTAGCTGCTTTGAATTTCATTAAAGCCGCAGAGAAAGCGCAACTGGGTAGAATCATCTACCTGGGAGGGTTAGGTTGGGATCAACCCAACGCCAGCGCACATCTTAAAAGCCGGCATGAAGTGGGTGATATCCTTGCGTCGGGCAACATAGCGGTGACGCGGTTTCGAGCCGCCCAAATATTAGGTTCCGGTAGTGCCTGTTTTGAAATGGCGCGATATATTCTTGAGAGAATTCCCATTTTCATAATCCCCCGTCATATCATAGACACAAAAATCCAGCCGATCAGCATCCGCAACGTTTTGACATATCTGGCAGAGTGTCTTGAAAAAGCTGAAACCTTGAATCAATCCTATGAAATTGGCGGACCGGATATTCTGACATACCGCCAACTCTTTCAAATTTGTGCTGAAGAGAAGGGATTAAAAAGTCCGGTATTCATTAACACTCCTAAACTGGAACTAGGCGAAATGTTAGGTTTAGGATTGGTAAAATGGATACTTCCGCTGCCTAAATACATCTCCGAACCCCTACTGGACGGCATGGTTGTCCAGGTAATCCAGAAGGATTTTCGCATCAACACACTCATCCCTCATGAACTGATTCCCATTCGTGAATCCGTCCGTAGAGCCATAAAAGCAGATGCTTTCTATGAGGCTGAGAGTAGATGGACGGATGCCGGTGAATTAAGATCTCCTGAATGGTTGGTAGCAGGAGATGCTCCATACTCAGGAGGTACGTTGTTGAAAAGTGGTTACCGGATACTGGTTTCAAAACAACCGGATTCTATCTGGACAGCAATCAGGCGTATCGGCGGTGAACAGGGATGGTACTACGGCAATGCGATCTGGAGAATACGAGGATGGTTTGATCGGTTATTGGGTGGAACTGGATTGTGGCCGGAAAGAAGACATCCAGAGGAGTTACGAATCGGTGATGTCCTTGGTTTTTGGCGAGTTTTGGATATTCGCGTTCCATCTCGATTGGTGTTGCTATCAGAAAAGAAACAACCCGGTGAGAACATCTTGATACTGGAACTAAAATCGGAAAAAAGCGGGTCAGAAATAACCGTCAGCAACTGGTTTTGTCCCAGCCGACCCTATGGTTTTTTGTACTGGTTTTTACTGCAGCCTTTCCGTAATAATTTATTTCGTGGAATGTTGAAAGCGATCGCGAGAAAGACCTGTAGTCAGATTATTCTCCAGCCGAAAAAACTGACAAACCTTGATTTTAAAAATATAGAAATGTAAACCGTTCGATTCCAACCTAGCAAGATCAGCCAGACAATTCATGGATTGTCTGCTGAAGCCAAGACAGAAAGGCATCACTGGGGTCTTTAAACTTCAACGAGAGGAAATATCCATCACGGACCCGATACTGGCCAATCACCTGAACAGTTGATAATACACTTACCGGCTCCTCCAATAAAATGCCGAGATGGGTTTGTTTTGGAATTTTTATGACTGAAAAAATTTTGCACCCCCCTTCTGAAATATTGACAAATTGCCCAGGTTGACTCCCTTTCAACGTTTTAACAACCAGTTTGGCTTGATAAGTAAACCGGTGCGAAAGTCGGGTCGCTGTGGCTATTCCCTGGATCATCCCCTGGAATATAAAACCGTGAAAGGGTAATACACTGAACCAATAAATCATTCCGGCCAAACCATCAGCCTGATACCAAGCGGTTTGGTTTATCTGCACCGAATGAGAATCTACCTGTTGAAGCTGAAAATCTAAAACAGCCTTTCCCGGTAGTTTCATTTCTGCAACCAGGGTTAACTGGTTGGGAGAATCAACCCGTTGCACTCGCCAAACATCCAGCGCATCACCCGGTCGGAGCTCCTCCGTATGACGCCTTCCACGATTCAAACCCACACCCCCAACCAGTTGATCCAGAAAACCACGAATTTTCCACAACCCGTTTCCGTAATACCATCCAGTCTCCCCACCAATTCTCACTACACTTCTCCAAACATCATTGATAGGTGCCCGCAAAGTGAGTTGCCGATGGTCTTTGTACAGCCTTTTACCCGCTTTATGTTGATTCGATTCTTTTAACCATTCGAGATCTGGCGTCTCACCGGCATCAGCCCAGTGTGTCTCAACCCCATCGGTGTTGATCTGATTGATAAACAGTCGAAACGCCTGACGTATTTCCATCGGTTTTGCAGGAATCAATTGTCGTATCGCCTCATTTTGAGGGATTGCTGGTTGCTTCAAGTTCTCTACCAGCTGATACACTTTGCCTGCAGGAACTGGTGTTGTCATATGAATCCAATAAGCACTCAATCGCGAATTGAAAAAGGGAAAACAGAGAAATCGTCTTCGGGGTAACCCCGCTTCCTCTTTATAAATCTGCATCAACTGTTGGTAGGTGAATTTCTGAGATCCGCCCAACTCAAACGATCTGTTCAACATATCCGGATTATTGAGACAAGCGATCATATAATCAATTATATCATGAGTAGCAATCGGCTGACAGGAGGACTTCATCCAACGCAGTCCGGGAACGATATTAAATCGATCAACTAAGTGGTGGATGATCTCAAACGCTACACTTCCACAACCCAGAATAACCGCCACATGAAGAGAGGTAACTGGAGTCTTTCCAGCGTGTAAAAGGGTCTTAACTTCCCGACGTGAATTCAGAAATGGACTCAATTGAACGTCAGCACCCCATATAGCGCATAGATGAATCAATTGTTTCCAGCCTGCTTCATCGGCAGCCTCAATCATGTTAGCCGAAGCCTGAAAATCGACGATATATTCACTACTTAACGGATTCAAGGGTGGAATCAGATAGTACCCATATACACACCCTTGCGCTGCCCGAATGGTTGATTCCCGGTCCAATATATCAGACTGCACAATTTCGACATTGGGATGCTGTGACCAGGATCGCGTCTGCAACTTAATCAGAGAACGCCCGGTCACACGAACCCGATAGCCAGCGTTTAACAGCTCACTTACTAAACGACCCCCAATATAACCGGTTGCCCCAAAAACAAGAATAGGTCTTGATGTTGTCGACATTCAACTCCCCCGAATAAACTTTTATCTGTTTTCAGTCTATTCTATTTCACATAATTGATACAACCCGTAAACGATGTCAAAAGAACCATAAATGTGGTCAATTGTTAACTATGGTGGCTCAATAAGGAAATCTCATAAACAAATGAGGTAACACCCACCGGGAAATCGATAATAGAGCACGTCACAGAGCTGTGGTCAATTATCTAGCCTAAAAAGAACGTTTGACCACTGGTTACCTTACTTCTGTGAGTAACTTTTTTGGTTTGGTCTATTAAATAAAATGGAATTGAAAGTAAAGTAAACGGTTGTGGATGGCTGGAAGCTATTGTATGGAGATAATCACATAATAGTCTTATGCTTGAGTACTTAATCGCCAGATTTACCTTTTTTGATGAAACAAATAGCAACCCGTTTCCTGCAGTATGCTTTACACAATAAATCACTCTCGCAAGTTCAATTAAATGAATCGCTTGTGCCAAAGCGACTGTTTTTTCATTGCGATCAATATTTACATATTTGAGTTTTTGACCCACTAAAGAGGGAATCCGACGAAAAACTCTATCCAATCTTCCTACCTTATTACTCTAATAGTGAGGTTAAAAAAACATGTTTAAAATCTCTAAATTCAACAGGTATCACACCGCTTACACCTGAAAAAAATTAACTGAACAGAAAATAATTGTTGTTTCAAATATTGGAAATTGACTTAAGTCAAATGTAGATGTGTGTCTTTTTGGTATAAACTGCTTATCTGGAACTTTTGGACTACTGGCTGATGAAGTACCAATAAGTTTGCATAATGTGCACAAAAATGATAAACAATGTTAACTACAAATAATCCTAATTTTTAGAAACAAATGATAATTCATTGTGGATACTCATAAAATACTATTATAGCTACTGTTTACCTTTGAATTAAGAATTTTTTCAACCCAAACTAATAAGGGAGACCAAAATGCCGATTATAAGCTATTTGGCAACGCCAAACGACGGGGAGAAAGCACGATTGCTCAGCTGTTTACAATCTATGGACTATTGTGAGGCATTTGGTGCAGAAAACAAAGATCTAATCATATTGGTGACTGATACCCCGAATGAGCCGACTGAAAAAAAGCTACAACAGCAATTAAAGGCATTACCCGCATTACAAAACCTGAGTATGGCTTATGGCCATTCAGAGCATTCAAACCCGCACAATTCACAGGAGCAATAATGGAACTTTCGAGGAGATCTTTTATAAAAACGGCAGCTTTTAACAGTGCAATGGCTGCTGCGGCTGTTTTATTTCCTGGTGTTACTTTTGGTGTTTGGAAAGATAATAATGCCGGTTCCAGTTCAATTACCTGGAAAAAGACCCCTTGTCGATTCTGTGGAACCGGTTGTGGTCTTTTAGTTGGTGTTTCAAATGATCGAGCGGTTGCTGTTAAAGGAGATCCAAACTGTTCCGTAAACAAGGGGCTGTGTTGTGTTAAAGGTTATCACTCTGTTCAGGCTCTATACGGCAAAGATCGATTAAAGACCGCACAAATCCGAAAGAAGGGGAAACTCGTTGATGTTCCTATTAGTGAAGCTTTGGATCTGATTGCTCTAAAGATGAAGGAAACGATTAAAAAGCATGGCAAAGATTCGGTATCCATATATGGATCAGGGCAATGGACTATTCCGGATGGGTATGTTGCATCTAAGCTATTCAAAGGATGTATCGGAACAAATAATGTCGAAGCAAATGCACGTCTTTGTATGGCCAGTGCAGTGGTAGGGTTCATGACAACATTTGGTCTGGATGAACCCATGGGGTGTTATGATGACATCGACCATGCGGATGTTTTCATCACTTGGGGTAATAATATGGCAGAAATGCATCCGGTTCTGTTTTCCAGGATGGTTGCCAACCGCAAGGAGAAAAAGCATGTTAAAATTATCGATTTTGCTACCCGAAACACCCGTAGTAGTCTTGCTTCTGATAAATCTATCCTCTTTAATCCTCAAACCGATCTAGCTGTTGCAAATTCCATCTGTTATGAAATCATTCGTAATAATTGGGTAAATTGGGATTTTGTAAAAAAGCATGTCTCCTTTTTCAAAGGGAAAACAGACATCGGATATGGTACCGAAGATCATTTTAAATTTACTGATAAATTGAACCCAGTCGATATTGACGGATATAAAGAATTTTTGAAGGATTATACTCCGGAAAAGGTTGAAAAAATATCGGGTGTTTCTGCAAAAGATATTAAATATTTGGCTTCAATCTATGGTGATCCGACCAAAAAGGTCACCTCCTTCTGGTGTATGGGAATGAACCAACACACGAGGGGGACGTGGATAAATAACCTGGTCTATAATATTCACCTTTTGGTTGGAAAGATTTCATCACCGGGTAACAGCCCGTTCTCTCTTACAGGACAGCCTAGCGCGTGTGGAACCGTTAGAGAAGTGGGTACGCTGACCCACGCATTACCAAAAGGTGTTGTAATGAGTGCAAAACACCGCGAGATGGCAGCCAAGATCTGGAAGGTACCTGTAGAAAACATTGATCCCAAACCGACGTATCATACAGTTGAGATGTTTCGAGCTCTGGACCGGGGTGATATTCGCTTTATGTGGATTCAGGTGACGAACCCCATGGTGACGATGCCTAATTTGACTCGTTATCGAAACGGAGCTAAAAAGGATGACCGCTTTGTGGTTGTTTCAGACGTATATCCGACCCCGACGACCGATATAGCCGATGTAATTCTCCCTGCAGCCATGTGGATTGAAAGGGAAGGCTTTTATGGCAACTCAGAAAGGCGGACACAACACTTTGAACAGATCGTACCTGCTCAGGGTGACGCAATGTGTGACACCTGGCAGATTATTGAGGTTGCACGAAGATTAGGCTACCAGGACAAATTCCCTTGGAGCCAGGAAAACTATATTGAAGAGATTTGGAATGAATACATTCAATTTCATGATACTCCTAAACATCGTATGGCACCTTATTCACTTCTTAAGCAGAGATCTGGAGTTCAATGGCCGTTTGTAGAAGGTAAAGAGACCAAATGGCGGTTTAATGCCAAATATGATCCAGCTGCAAAAGGGAAAGATTTTGATTTTTATGGTAAACCGGATCATCGTGCCCGAATTTTATTACGCCCTTATGAACCGGCTGCTGAATTTCCTGACCGGGATTACCCATTCTGGCTTAATACGGGTAGAGTTCTGGAACACTGGCATACCGGATCAATGACTCGAAGAGTTCCTATCCTTCATGCAGCTGTACCTGAGGCATTTGTTGAAATAAATGCTAAAGATGCTGCAAACTTGGGTATTGTCAACGACGGTAAAGTTAAAATATCTTCAAGGCGTGGGTCGGTTGTTATGAAGGCCAGTATTAACGGAAGAGGAAATCCACCCATGGGTATGGTGTTCGTTCCGTTCTTCGATGAATCCTATTTAATTAATGAAGTAACCCTGGATGCTTTTTGTCCGATGTCTAAACAACCTGATTACAAAAAATGTGCTGTTAAAATTGAGAGGGTATAATGGAAAAACCTGATTACAAACTTGGAAAAGTCACCATCAGTTTTGCCGTTATCTGCCTGCTCATAGTAATGGGTATTATTGGAAACGGTTTAATGGGGGGGGATGATACCAAAAGCTCAATTCAATCCGGAGTGCTGATCGCTGCAACTGCCGGATTTGATGAAAAGGGAGCTGCTAATTTCCAGCGTTTTGAGTCAACATCGCTGGCTTATCTTGCCGGAACTTCCAGTGACAGGAACCTGGAGGAGTTCTATTCCAGAAGGCAATATTCAGGGTCACCACCTTTCATACCCCATCCGGTTGATGATCAATTTGGAGCTGAAAAGGACTGCTTGTCCTGCCACCAAAATGGCGGATATACTCAAAAATGGAAACGAAACGCGCCCGTCACGCCGCATCCAGAGCAGGAGATGTGTCGTCAATGTCATATGGTCAAAAAAACAGATCAACAGTTTGTGGATCATGACTGGTTAAGTGTTCCACCTCCACGTCTTGGCGGTTCCCATTTGCCGGGTTCCCCACCACCGTTTCCTCATCCGTTACAAATGAGAGAAAACTGTATTGCCTGCCACGTTGGACCGGGTGCTGTTACAGAAATTCGGGTTGATCATCCTTCAAGAGGAGTATGTCGTCAATGTCATATGCCAGAGGCTGCCCATATTGAACCTTTTGATAGAGATTCCTAAACAATGGAGGCCAGAAACAATATGAAATTAAAAAAAATAAAGGTTGGGCTATTCATGGTGTTGCTGATCACGGTCCTTATATTGGCAGGATGTCGGGATTCTTCAAGTCATAAAGGGGTAATGGAGGCGATCAAAGCGGTTGCACCCCCTGCCCAGGCTAATCAATTCATGGAACAGGGTGTACCTGAACTTACGGAAAAAGTAGAATCGCGGTATCAAAGCGCTCACTTTTATACTGAAACTCGAAAAGATAAGATGGAACGTTTTCGATGCAGTTCCTGTCATGATAATCAGGATGTTCAAATTAAGAATGCCAAAGAGATGGTTCATGGTAATATCCTGTTAAATCACGACGCAGTTGATGATAAACGGACCTGTTTTACTTGCCACAATCCTGA
>Ga0307989_1000922_pt1 | contig 17136 bp, 7 predicted proteins | sample EllFjometagen185_FD_203164 | JGI IMG/M metagenome (GOLD analysis project Ga0307989, IMG submission 203164) | Marine microbial communities from Ellis Fjord, Antarctic Ocean - #185 | ecosystem: Environmental > Aquatic > Marine > Unclassified | place: Southern Ocean | collected 2014-10-08
CCTCTCCGCTCTTGTTTTACAATAACTTAGGTGTTGAATACTATCGACAATGAGAGTGCATGTAATTGCACTTTTTGAGACATTTCACGCCACCACATGCCATATTCTTTGACACTATTTTGACACACTATTCAATTCAACTTTCCGGAGCAAACGGATTTCCAGGGCTTGGTGCGGTACCAAGATATATTGAATTGTCCTCATCGTCCAGATATTGCTTTTTCAATGGAGGGAGATTTAGGTAACATTGCTTCTGGATTAATGGTCAAATATGAGTTGAATATTCTACTCAGGACCACTTGTTGCTCGTTGAATTACTTACCCGACTAATATGTGGACCTTGCACATTGCTCCCCAACTCAATCCTATCTACTATTAGATAGCGCACTCGCTCACTGTCCATGATTTTCAATTATGGCATTGACATAACTATGTGATAGCCAAAAGCCGCCAGAGCCATATAATATTCGACCCCATTCATCTATGGTAAATGGTATTCCTGTGCCCTCTAACTTTATACGTACTTCCTTTTCAATTTCCATTTTTTTCTCTCGGGAAATCTTAGACTCCGGGTGGCGCTGAATAGTGCTCCCACACCTATGGGTTTTGGGACGTTTATGCTGGGTCAAGGGTATTGAATTCTCATTCTGAATTAGCCAACCAAATTCGGGATAATCTTGAAGAATTGTTTTACTTTTTAATTCTTGTATGATTTTTTGAGGTAGGTTCTGTATAACCTGCATAGCTTCAAGTGTCAATCTGTTGTAAGGTATTTTCCCAAGAAAATGATCAAGGACTGCACAAATGATGTCCTGCATTGAATCATTGTTGTATTCACGACTACTATCATAAAAACCTGCAAGTCTCGAGATGTCATATTTCTTGATCGCAAATAGAAGCCTGATACCAATATTGGGATCTGCATCCTTGTATTTGCCACTGTAAAAATAATCTGTAATATGCTCTTTTATCCAATTCACCGAATGGGTAATTAAATTTGGATTAGGGATCAAGAGCATGCCCAATATGTCATCTAAGTTGGTCTGAAGTGGTTCTGGATTACATTTACGAGCTCGGTGACCCTGGCCTGAATCATTGTATTCAAGAAAGACAAGTTGGTTTTCTTTTAACTGGGAATCATGAGTAGAGTCATGAACAAGGACAGTATGCCCATACATAGATTCGACAAAGCAATAATTCAACTTTTGACGTCCTCTTGGCGGCAATACTCTGCCAAATGAGAATACTATATCACTTCCCATCTTTACACCTACTCACTTTATTCTTACTTAACAAATACGTCCCGTGCTAATCTCATAAATCCCTATCACTAACAATACCTATTCCATCTGAGTCTTGTATAGGCTCAATCCCAACTTCTTTACTCAGCCACTGTATAAATGATCAAAGCTTTTATAGTCAACGCATGGTTAAAGATCAGTCTCTCAAATCCTCTTGAACATGATCGATATGATCAACACTGGTAACAGTCCAAGTTGATTTCATCTTTTTATCATTCCATTCACAGATGGCTTTTCCAATAATGTGATCGCCATCCTCAAGATGTAGACTCTTAATAAGTGCTGGGGATACATAGGCATCATCTACAAACCCAAAGGCATTTCCATCGCCAATACCAATAAATCCATCATAATCTATGTAATAGTCACAGCCTTCTGGCAGCTCATCAATTACTTGGAAAAATATTGCATGGCTAATATTTCTTTTTGTGTCAGTTCTCATTTTAACATCAACAAAGCTACCAAGTGATAGCTGTTCTGCCTCAGGAAATTTATCGTGGGACAACAAACAAAAATTGCTTTTCGAAGTCGTCACTTTTGAAACAGATTTTCCCACATTAATATGCGAAATCACTCCTCCTATGAGTGGCAAAATATCCCATTCCTCACCTTCGCGTCGTTCAAGTGCAACAACAATGGTTTTGCCCCCGAATTGATCCGTTTTAATTCTGATGGGGCTACCCAAGGATAATCCACTTACTTCAGGATATTTTGAAGGATTTACGGCCGTTTCTTCAATTGATTGTCCTGATAGATTTCCAACGAAAACTAATTCTTTTTTGCCTTCTTTTGCTTCAAGACGACCGCTGACGATAGCATCCAACCAGGGCAAGTCTTGGAGGAGCAAATTGTCCGCAGCAATTGCCAGAGATTTGTGTAGCTCCTCATTCTTATCTGACGCCCCTGTCTCTCTGAACCAATCTTCCTTTTGTATCCTTTCCAGCTGTGATGGAATGGACCATTTCTTTTTCTCTCGCAATGATATTGCTGTATTTATTTCTTTTTTTGCTTCAGGTAAATTGCCATTGGATTTTAATAACAGAGCCAAATCATAGTGGACTTCCCAGCGCATAGGTGCATCATCCTCTTTCATGCGACAAATTAGGGCTTTACATAAACAAGATATCTGTTTGTCTATATCTGTAAAAGTCTTACCTATTAAATGCCACACCCAGAATTCTGATTGTTTGGCTCGCACAATCGGAAAAAGTATCTTACGTGCTTCTTCCAAATCTCCTGTATTCACGAGTGCAACACCATAGTAATATTGGAACCATTCTTGCTCCGGATACCGTTCTAGGTTTTTCCGGATAAACTCACTAATCCATTTAAAATCACTGGTGTCATCATGTTTTTTTTCCGCCTGGTTTAGGGCTCGGATGACTTTTTCAGTTAAACTCGGATAAATATTCTCTCCGTCTGCAGAATGTTGTTTTTGATAATCCTCTTTTCTCAAGTTTTCAAGATCCCACCATTTGATGAATTGGATGTAACCCTGAATTTTATCCACTCTCTTCGTTGCTTCATCCAAGAACCTTGAATGGATATCACTTGGTTTCTCCACATGGTGCAATCCACCATACTCACGGAGTATTGAAAGGTTTTGTTCGCTCGCTGCATCCAGCGGTAAGGCTTTTAATTGTTTCCACAGCTCCCAGGCTAATCCTTCGCATGCATCCCCAGATTCCGGAAAATGATTTACAGTTTCTCTATAGAGTTGCAAAGCTTCTGAAACCTTTCCCGCCTTGCTTACTGCTTTTGCTTTTTGCAGGAGAGGATAAACAGGATCCGCGATTAAATTATGCCGCTCCCTACAACTAATTAGGATATCATTGCTACCATCATCTGGAATAGATAATCTATTAAGCTCATCCAATATCTGTTTTGCTCGTTCCAGATCGTGATCCTTTGCATCCTTTATAGCAGCGTGAAGAGCCCATCCGTATTCAATGATATTCCAGCGATTATTACCATCCTCATGCATTAACTCTCTTGCAAGGACAAGCGCTTCTCCAATCTTGCCCTGCTTCCTGAGCGCATTCACATCCCTACTGTCAGGCATGACTATCCCTCATTTCACTTTTAGTAGTTTTCCTTAAATGGTCTATTGCATCTTCAAGTGCATCAAAATTGTATCTGTTCTGTTGCACATTAAAGGCTTGATTGAATTTCTCGTTCCACTTTTTAGCAATTGCCTCTGCAAGGATCCGGAAGTCAAAACGCAATTCCCTAAAGACAACCAGAGCTGAATAGTAATGTTCAATCTCTGAGAAGGATTCAACTGTTGTTGATTTCCTTCCTAACCAGGCCTTTGAAAGTTCGTCATTTAATCCTGATTTTACCTCGTGGAAAAGAGCATACACCCCCTTCTTGGTGGTGCCATATGCATTTACATAGCCGAGATCCTCCTCTTCCCTCCAAATTTTCAACTGGATATGATGATAAGACTTGGGTTGTGATGGTTTCTTTTCACTATTAATCCCTTGAGACTTCAGAAATGCAATCATCTCTGAAACCAAATTTTCGAATTGATGTTGTAGGTCCCCATCTGTATTAGCTCCATCATACAATTTTGCACCAGATTTTGCCAAATCATCAGCCACATCATTCCATTTGTTACCAGAATGAGCTTTCACCTTTACCCAGCTGATGGATATTTGCGACTTTGTAACCGCCTCCCTATAGGATTGGGACACTACATGCTTTGCTTTCCATTCACCGGTTACCCATTTCTCAATGCCTTCATAATCATAATGGATGGAAACCGCAGCAATACTCTCTGTGTCACACCACTCAAGAGCATGAAGTACGGCTTCCAATTCGCCAGCCACTTGCCGGGATGAGCCTGCTCTTTCTTGTGGAACAAGGCCAGAGGTCTTCCAGAGTATATCATTTCCACGCACAGCAACCGCACCATATCCAACAGATCCAGAAATGTAGGATCCATCCACGTAAACTGAGAGAGGACTTGGTTCTTGACTCTGTTGATCATTGCTAGTCTGTGTATCCTTGAAGAGTTCGTTTTGAACCACTGATTCTACGTGGGGGTCAAATATATTTTGAGGGTCTAATTTGAACTGTTTTCGTTTTGGACTGTAGTAAAGTTGAATACCTCCACCCTTCACCAATGAAATTTTAATGGAATAATCCCTTAGCGACTCGGGTACTTCATTTGCATCAACATCATTCTTGGCTAATTTAGAAATTAGTTCCTGAGCTTTTGCTTTCAAGATTGCTCCGTTGTCAGCCATTTCGCATGTCTCGTTGCTCTCGTTTAAGGAGTAATTTTCTGTCAATCTCCAAGAGTTGAGAGATAAAAGGATTTGTAGAATCCTGATAAAACATGTACAGATCTTCAATACTACGTGTCAATGCTACATAGATTAACCGCCTTGATAGGGATTGTTTATAAGCAATATCTTCTCCCGAAAGGAAGAGGGCATCCGGATGATGTTCATGGAATAATGATTCTATTCCAGAGATAATCACAAACTCACGCTCGAGTCCTTTTGCATTAGAGAAGCTAGTTAAAACAACGGACCCTGCTGCATCCGTACGGAGGTATTCCCTTTCACAAGGAACATGTTTCTCTTTAAGTGCTTCGAACATTTTTTCAATTTTCGTCTCATCACCTATCCATAGGATTTCACCAGCAGATCTTCCTGAATCGAGAAGATCGGTTATCTGTTTACAAATATCTTGTATTGGGTCACCAGATTTTTTCAAGATTGCAGCATTTTGAAGATCGTTTGGATATTGGAAATTATCCAGATAACCGTGTTCCTCAAATTCATTTCGGACGAGTACGTCCGATTTTACAAACTTAACTGCCATATCAGCTATGTTTCGAGGTGTACGGTACATCCGAAATGATCCGTGAATCCGCAGCGGCTTGGTAATAATACCATGTCGCTGAAGATTGTGTGAACGGTTATAAATCTTTTGGCCAATATCTCCAACAAAAAAATACTGTTTCCCTTTCGACAGTTTTGAAACTATGTAAAGGTGCTCATCATCAAAATCTTGAACCTCATCAATAAAAATATAGTCAAACACCTCACGAGTCCCATCCTCTTCATCTTCCAGGATCAATCCTGCCAATCCCTTTAGACGATTTTCATAAGCCATGGTATTCTCACCAGGCTCCTGTTTTAATGCATCTTGGAACTCAGTTTTTACAATTGATTGGATGAGCTTTGGCATGCCCAATATTGTTAGATTTTTTCTAATTTCGGGGTCTAAATCTAGTGATTGACAGACTTTATCTTCAAAAAGGTTGTGAATATTATTCTCGAGATTATTGCTATAGGTAGTGAGCAATATTTTAGGTCGTGCACCGTGTTTGCTCTTATCTATGAGAAATAGAGCTTTTGAAATAAGAACATTCGTCTTCCCACTTCCTGGTGCATCAAGTAAATAATTATTGTCCAAGGAAAGATCGAAAATCCAATCCTGTTGTTCCTTATCCAAGATTTTCATTTTAGCTTCATGAGTTTTATTATGATGCAACCCACCAACTACAAATGTTGGTGGGACTAACTTTGAGGCAGCTTCTTCAACCTCAAGTTCGCTTGATTTGTGAAACTTTTTATGTTGCGAAACCTTTCCCAGAAGAATGCTCTGAGGATCATGAGCTGACCTATCAAAATCATCCTTAAACAGAGCGTAATTCATATCAATAAAGAATTTAGCCTGAGGATTACCTTGTATTGTGAGCCCCTTAAATTTATTGTAGAATTCCTGTCTCTGAATGAATGGGAATGCAAGAAGTGAGGTCACGGATAAACTTTTATGTGGGAGTAATTCCAAAAGGGCATGTTTGTATCCATCTGCTTGATCTTGAGGATTGTGTAGAGTGTCCTTACTACCATCAGATCTGCGAACTTTCACCTGGTACTGATTCAACCAATCATAGGAGTTCGTAGTGATATTCCAGTCTTTGACCTCAATGCTTACAGCCCCAATTTCAGATCCAAGAACCACATAGTCAGGTTTTAGTTTTTCAAAGCCCTTTAGGCGTTGCCTCCAGCGGTTAGTCAATTTAAGCTCACGGCAAACGTAATATCCTTCAGGAAGTTTACTGAGAAAGTTGTAAACGGCCAGCTCCGCACGCTGAGCTTCTTGTAAACGTTCTGTTTGGATGATAGTGCATTTCATATTTGGGACCTCCCTACCCATACCTGATTGTATCTTAATAATTCGTATTGGAGCTCAGAAAATGCATACTTTCCTTTTCCAACCTTTGTTGTCCCATTCAGGTTGCTGATTAACCACTCCAGATTAGTCTCTATTTCAAGCCCCTTCAGACCGTCTGGGTAAAATTGGCGAACTGCATCCGCTAAGAGTTTGTAAACACTTTCAGCATCAGAATTTGATTGTCTTAGATGCATACCAGAATCTGGCTCTCTAGCAATCACACCCTCACCATCCTGGGAAAGGATCAACTTGCTTGCTTCCTCCCTACTTGAATTTTGAAATGGTTTGACAGAGGGTCTAAAAGCACTCTTCCCAAGCAAGTAGTCAATTACGTTTAGTGCCTCACTCTTTTTTGCATAAGGTGCAATATATTGGGTTTCATGGCTCTTTAGACAGTAATAACAACCATCTAGCCCTTGTTTCTGACAATGTGAACAGGATTGTAACCTGCCTGAGGCGACTTCAAGAAGATGATTGAAATTACGAACAGCAGACTCAAACGGAAGGTCTCCATTACCTGTAGCATCATAAATAATAAACTTGTAGGGTACGCTTTGATCAGCATTGGAATCTGCTGCTGACCCTTCGTGTATATTTGGAAGCATTCTTAGTTCAGATTCGTCGAGTCCATAAACATCCTTTATGGTACGATCAAGAGATGACATGAAACTTAGTGGACCTGATAAATTGTCAAAAGCCCTTCTGTCGAAACCAAATATTAGTGCTTGCCTAGGTAATGTATAGCCTAAGTAAAACTTATTTCCTACATCGTCAGAAAAGGGTTCTGAAATGTCATATTCCTGATAGCCCTTGTTTACGAACCGGATTTTACAGTGGGGGTCGTACTTAAGGTCAATAATTCCTTCGATTTTGTGTGCTACGGAGTCTGTATCAAAGGAGATATGCCGATTATATAGCTGCATACCAGAATCCATACGAGCATTTTCAAGTTCTCGGCTTGCTAAAATCTTTGAATACGCACGAACCGGTATATCCATCATTGTGTCCGGTTCATCGCCCCCCAACTGCCATTCATTCCACTCACCTTCAGCAGTGATATGATAAACATCAGAGGCAAGGAATGTAGTTCGCCCAGGGGTAAATTTTGTATAAGCATACTCCAGCTCACGTACACTAAGATAGTCTCGGTTTTTCTTTCGACTATGCATGTTTCCAACTCCATCGTTGGAGTATTTTTCGTGATCCCATACTTCTACCTGTTCACGGTTAAAACCATAGTCGGGCAGAAAACCAGATTGGTACAGTTTATTAAGCGCTGAGCTATTTGATTGATTTCGGCCTTCAACGAGACTTTCCAACTCATTCTGGAATTCACCATTCATGTAATCTGTAAGCTCAACTTTAAGTTGGTTCCCAGTTATTGAGCTAAAAATGCTTACGAACCTTTTGCTGTCGAAGGACCCAGGTTCAGAATATTCCATTGCTTCATTTAAAAGAGCAGGTAGTTCTGCCAACACAAGGGCACGGAGGTGTTTTTTAGAGACCTCAAGGGTTGGGTCATGAAGTGTTGGCGCATTAATGAGACCATCAATCATCGCCTTCGGTCGTTCATAATAGTAACGATCATGGTCTTTATCAGGCGAGCAGTATGTTATCACAGTAGAAAAGTTTCTACTCCTTCCAGCTCTTCCGCTGCGCTGGGCATAATTTGAGGGCATTGGTGGTATTCCGATCAGTAGTATATGTTGTAAATCCCCAATATCTATCCCCATTTCCAGTGTAGGAGTCGAGAGAAGTAAATTGATTTTTCCTGCTCTAAATTTACTCTCCACCACAAGCCGGTCATTTTGATCGAGTTCAGAGCTATGATTTGCCGCAAGAAAAAAATATTTATCGCGGATGCTAATGTATTTAGTTCCGTTTGCATCCAGTTTATCAGATTTTCGAATTGAAACATGTTTTGATAGCAATGCATACCGGAATGGTGCTTCTTCCCTGAACCTGACCAAGATATTTTTATCAGCTAAGGATTCGAGTGCTTCATGTATTAATTCAGCACCTATTATTTTGGCAGACACATTACCTTCATTCTCTATGGCGAGATTGGAAGTGTCTCCATAAGTTTCACCAACATGAGCAACGAATTCCTTGTATTCTTGAGCGTCAGCCGATAGTGAAATGCAAGACGCTTCCTCTCGTGTGTCAGGGCTGGCCTTGGGATCTGAATAAATCTGTACTTCATTGTCAGCCCAGTGTCGTTGGAAGCGGATGTATTCTGGCGGAGCAAATTTGGGCTTTTGATTGAAGTGAAGTGCTCGCTCGCGTATAAAGACATCCAGAACATTCCGCTCTAGTTCACTGCATTCAGTCTCAACATTTATGTACAGGAGATTGGTTCGGTCCTGGGAATAACGGCCTGGCTCACCAATCATCCTGAAAAACCATGACTCTGTCTCTCCCAATGCAACCCGCTCTTCACGGCTAATACCAGGAGTTTCCAACTGCTCCTTCACGAAGCTCTGCAACTGGAATAATGCCTCATCAAGATTAAGTGCTCGGTTTCCATCTGGTAAAATTGAGTTGAGTAAACCCTTTAAAAACCTGCTGATAAATTCATCTGTTATGGCTAGGGAATCATGGGATACACGTTCTCGGTCATCAATAAATCCTAGTATTTTTCTTTTTCCAAGTTGAAGCTGTTGTAGCATCCGCAAGACGATCCTGCGCATGTGGATTCGAGGATGGATTGAATCGGCAAGTTTAACTAATCTCTTCTTAATCTCCTTCGGACGCTGATCATCCAAATGGAAAAATATGTACTCACCCTGTTGATCGGATCTGTATGGCAGAACAAACCCCTCAATTGGAAATTCTCCTGCCATCATTTCTTCTCTTTTGCCAACGCGAATCGCACCCCTTTCTGGTGTTTCATTCTCTGTCACCCCTCGGATACTGACAAAAAAGGTTTTACGGTTGTCATTTTCTTCTGGATCTAGAACTGGAGAAATCAGGCTCCCATTTATCTTGGCAACACAAAGACTAATGTCATTCCGGTCAACTAGAAACAGTGGTTGAGAACAATCTGGACATATCTCATATCCTCCAGAATGGAAGTTACCACAATCTAAACAGCGTTTTAGATATCCACGGAGGCCAAGCAGAAAGATATGGAGTCGAAGATCAATTGCCGATTTCTCACCCTTAAAATCTTCTGCCAGGACGGCAAGCAGATTTAACCATACCCTAACTGTTTCAGAAGCTTGAGTATGAGTACATGGAGCAGGACTTGTTTTTTGAAACAAGTCCACTACTTCACTATAGGAGAGGGCTCCAATACCGAGTTGCTTAATAAATTCAGCAAAAAAGGGATGTGATTGAAGTGCTGTTCCCAGTTCACTCTGCCAGAATGATTTTTCCTTCCAGTATTCAGAAACACGGACCTTTCGACCAAGAATATCCCCAAGAAACTTACATCTCTCCTCAGGCAAGGATGAGAGATCGATATTGCGGTCAATAAGAACCCCTTCACCAGGCCATGGGGAAACATCGCAATTTGATTCATCATATGTTGGTGTAACGAGTCGACAATTATCGACTCCCAAAATCTTTTGAAGAAAATTATCAATCGAGTCCTGATCAAACTGTGTACCGCTTAAATATCCTCCCAATTGGGAGATAGTTGCACTCGCTCCGATAGGATGAATTGATACGCCAGTTTGATTTCGTAACCGTGTGAGAAGAAAACGTATGTGAGTTGCTTTTGTACCTCGATAAGAGTGTATTTCATCCAGTACGACATATTTCAATGATCCTTGACAACCCTTAATAATTGACCGCCATCGACTGTCAACTAGGAGTCTATCAAGCATGACATAGTTTGTAATAAGAATATCTGGGGGGCTGTCGCACATTCTACTTCTAGACCATAGCCTATTGGGCATACCGTCTGGAACGTTTTCAGGTTCTTCTTGTGGAGTTTCGCCTGTGAAGATTCCAAAGGTTAGATCTGTTTCTTCCATATACGCTGAAAGTCTAATAACCTGATCGTTTGCCAGAGCATTCATCGGATATAGAAGGATAGCTTTGATTCCTGGGGATACAGAAGACAGGCAATGAGCGAGAATAGGTATTAAAAATGCTTCTGTCTTGCCACTTCCTGTGCCTGTAGCTACTACAGTGGGTTCACCAGCTTCGATGGCCTGTATTGCTTCCTCTTGATGTTTATACAGGCGAAAATCCAAATCGTGTCCTCTGCGCAACCCTCTTTGGATGGAATCTGGATAGCCCATTTGGGCACAAAAAGCAGAGAAAGATAAATCGCTCTTCTTATAAATGCGCTGAATTGAGAAGATTAACCCTCTATCGATGGAAAAATGCTCTAGTACATATTCAACATCTGCTTCAGACATTCGTCCTGCACTTAAAGTCTTCTCGAGAATATGCCTGTAGGACGAGAGTATATCAAAGGCCATATCAAAAGGCGTACTCATTTCGCTCACATGTTGCTGCATTTTTGGTGCTATCCCTCGTTTTTTTATCTAGATATCTATGCTCTTTCAATTTCATCAACTAATGCGCTGACGTTCTTTGGAGAGAGAAAAGCTGTATTAAAATAATCAGAGTAATCCTTTCTTATCTCTCGTCTGTACGAAGAGGTTTCTTTGCCCAGTTCATTTGCATAATCCTTCTCTATCAATTGATACCCTTGGATAGCTTTAACTGCCTTGACAAGTCTTCCTTGGCTCTTGTTTAGTTCGCGTTCCATATCTCTCACTTTTTTCGCGTCTCGCTGCAACAGATATCCTGTTATGAGGCTAACAAAGGCTAGAAAAAGACTTCCCACAGCTATAATTTCAGTAGTATTCATTAATTGCTTCCTTTTGCTTCCTTTTGCTTCCTTTTGCTTCCTTTTGCTTCCTTTTGCTTCCTTTTGCTTACTTTAAAAACGTCACAAACTTCGCCTGCAGCTTCTTCTCACCTGAGTCAAACTGGATAGTCAGTTTTGCATTCTCACCATGTCCCTCAGTATTGAGAACAACCCCCTCCCCAAATGTTGGATGCGATACTTTTTTTACGGTGGCAGCCTTTGGAGCATCAGACTTTCTACTCAATGCAGTGTGGGTCGTTTGTGGACCTGAAAATAGAGATTCCTGGCCTGGGTCATTGACTATCTTTGATTTCTTCTTCTCAGCAGCTTTAGGAGACTTCTTTTTGCCATGTAATCCCTGCTTAACCTCTTCCTCATATAGCGCGTGGTTTAGTAGGAGAAGTCGCTTTAAGACCTCTTTACGGGCCTCTGGACTGATGGTGTAGCGTACCCTGTCATTCTCAGGGAGATAGTCCACTTCATAGAAATCATGAGCAAGATCAATGGCAGGACCCCATTTCTCAGAATCTTCATGCCAGTCATAGGCTTCAAGTACAGCTTCATCCATTTCTTTGTGGAGTTGACGCAAATGGAAAATATCGTTAACCGCTTCTTCCATGCTGCACACATCTTCAGTTTTTTGTAGATGGTTCCATAAATTGATGGTTTCTTTACCAAATGCCTTCTCTAACTCTGCTTTGCTTGCTAGAGAGCTCTTCACTATATCATTGCTCAACTTGGGACTATGAAACTGATTATATGTTTTTGTAAGACCTAATTGCATTTTGAGCATTATTTCTTGACGGAACTCATGGTAGGTTTTGCCGATTTGCTCTAAATCGACCTCGATTTCTTGGTTTTTTGGGAATGGGAAGGTTTCGAATACGTCTGTTGGAACATATCTTTGTCGAGTTTCTAATGATGAACCATATTTCCTCAACCATATTTCATGAATAGATGATTGTAGCAAAGCTACTATGGCAAAATCATCGTAAGGAAAAACAATACACATCATTGAATAAATAGATTTATTCTGTACCAGAAAAAATGTTGGATATTTACTAACTTGCGCAACCACCAAGACTCTCTTTAATGGAGCTATTTTATGGTAGAGCTCAAACCTTGTTCGCCAGAACTGCCACCAGGGATAGCTTCTAACCTCCTTGGATCCGTTGAGTCTCTCAGGTTTAACGTGTTTTTCAAGAATTTTATAGCAATCTGGAAATTCTCTTCGACATTTTTCTTCATCCCAATCATAAAAATTGATTACCCACCTGCTAGGGCTTTGGTCTGAATTGCCATTTAAGTCTTGACCGTTTAGGTATGGGAATAGAATTTTTTTATTTTGTTTGTCTAAAGAAAGGAGCCTTTGGGCTTCACTTGGTTTTAAAATAAAGCCCTTTCCTAGCACGATCGATCCTTGAAAACTTTTGGATTTGTTTTTAATTAATGTATAAGGATTCCCCAATTCCTCGCTATCATCTAGATAAGCTGTTATTCGATTAACTAGTTTGCTATCTAGTACAAACTCCTTTTTCCATTCACCCTTGTGTACGGCAACCTGCGATACTTCAACAGCCGCGAGACCAGGCCAACGCAATGAGCGAACAGCATAATTAATGGTTCCTCCTCGCTCTTGGATCACGGCTAGACCACCTTCCCTTGCACCACCCTGTGCAATAGTGTTAGTTGCGATAAGTGATTGAAAACCGTTTTCTCGAATTAGGTCAAATGTCCTTCTGAAAAAGTACGTCACTAAATCAACGAGTGCAGCTGGAGCATAAGCATATCTAACCCACTCTAAGAAGGGCTCCCCAAAAGCACTTTTAAGCTTTCTATTCCCTAGAAAGGGAGGATTTCCAATTATACAGCTAAAGCCTCCATTAGCAATCACCTCTGGAAATTCCAGAAACCAATGGAAGAAGCGTTTCTCAGCTGCTACAGCAGTGGCCTTAGCGATAGCAATACTTCCTTGCAAAGGCTTGGTTCCAGCCAGAAGGTCTCGATAAGTATTTTCAGTAATTAATCGGTCAGAAAGTTCTACCTTTTTGGGAATGAAGAACTGAGCCGTTTGAATATCGGCCAAGGTTTTTAATCGCCACCAATTGCTTCCTGTGCTAAGCTGTTGATATGCTTTTTGTTTTGCGACGATTTCTTCAGGGGTAGTTTCAAGCATTTTACTGAAGTTGACATAGGCCAAATTCACTTCTTCAATTTTTTGACCCACCTGCTTTTCAAAATTAATGGCACTTTGCTTGGTTATTTTTTCTTCTTTATTCTTTTTCGCAAATGTTCGAGCTGTCTCATCATCTCCATCAAGTTTTTTGAAGGCTTCATTGGCAATCCCATTTTCCAGTTCCTTAAGATGCGCAAGACCAACAATAGCATCGCCACATTTGATCTTATGATCTAGAAAGTTCAAGGGTTCACCAGGATTGTGAGCTTCCAACCAGAGTGCTACTTTAGCCAACTCTACCGCCAGGGGGTTTAAATCCACACCATAAATACAATGCCGGATCACATCTCGCACTGCTTCACGAAAAGCTGAAGGCGATGGCTGGTCCTCGCTAGTTCTTTCTTTAGCTAATTCTGTGGCAATTCTGCGAGCAGCTCCCAAGAGGAAGTGACCAGATCCACAGGCTACATCACAAACGGTGATTGATAGTAGAGCTTTTTCAGGATCTGAAGTCTTTAGTTTATCCTCAATGATATGATTCAAAGAGTGCTTAATCAGGGGTTGAACTAATTCATCAGGAGTATAGTGTGAACCAGAGGATGAGCGTCCACTACCCTTTACCAAACGGAACTCAACATTATCACCAGTTACATCAAGTACCGGGTCATATTCCAATAAGCCCTCATAGACCGATCCAAATTCTTCCACATTCAAAGAAGCATAATTCACCCGCATTTTCTGCTGTGTATCAGGGTTGATGAACACAGAGAGATTGGCCAGGCATTCTAGCAACACTTTGTTATTTAGCTGGCATTGACTCAGATTGCCAATTGCATTAGCATTAAAGAGATCACCTGCGAGGGGTAGAATATCTAGTTTTTCACCATAAAAACTGGACTCATAGAGTCTAAAAGTATTTTTCATACTGATCCACACATCACGAAAACGTTTATCAGCCAAGTAGCGTTTTTCAGATAGTTTGCGCAGACGACCTACGCTGTAATATTGGTAGTAAATATCTTTCTTTGACTTAGCTGTACTCTTAGTAAAGATCAGATCTCGTTCTTCAATAACCATTAAAAAGAGTAGACGATAGATCAGACGTAATTGAAATTGGTAGAAGTCCTTGGCTGTCAGATTTCCATCAATGATAGCCTGACGAAGGTCAACATTTTCCCGGTGTGCAAGAAATCCATTTGCCATTGAACGGATAGAGTGCTCAACAGCCTTACTTAAACCATCCCTAATTCGTGAACCGCTATCCAGTGAATCCTGGTGGTAACCTTCAATCAGGCTTTCAGGACCCTCAGTCTGTTTCCCCGGCATTCGTGAATAGTGGATTAGTCGAAACAGCAGGGCAAAGTCAGTAAAATGCTCCTCCTCAAACATGCGTTCCAGATCGAATTCTACAAATGAGAGTTTAATCAGACGACTACTATCCCTGAGTAAGCGAATACTTAGACCGTTTGTGACTATGGCAAATAGATGTTCATGGAGATTGATGTATTCTTGTATAAGCGCATGGGGGGACATCCTCGGACCACTGTCCAGACGTTTCTTATCCAGACTATCGCGAAAACCCATGATGTGAATAGGAAAGTGATCAATATTGTGGGCATAGTGACTTATTGCATAAGTTTTACCATTGATGTCCTGTGCTTTGCGATAACGCTCAACCTCATAGCCGAGTAAACCCAGCAGGGGAACAATCCAGAAATTACGGGTTTCTGTGGTCCCAGCCTTTTGATCAGGCAAAACTTCCATCTTCCGCTTATAAATTCGCCACATATCTTGGGCATCTGCCCAGGCGCGGACGATTTCATCTTTCACCCGGATATTGCTGCCTGTAAAACCAAAATCTTTGCTCTTTTGCCCTAATAGATCCCCTTGCTCAATCTTGTCCAGAATATCAGCGGATAAAATGGCACCTTCAATTCGTATGGATGGATATTTCATTGAGAACTCCCATCAGGAAGCAAGATGTACATACCCATTACGTCCATGGGCAAAACAGGATAAACCACCTGGAATTTTGATCCACCCATCACTTTCCGGAATCTTTCGTGAGCCTCCACCAAATGCTTGGATCGTTCCTCAGCCACAGCATCAAACTCAGACTTCAAACCCGGGACTTTCTCCAGCTCATTCTCCAGGAAGGAAGCTCTCGCTTCAGAAGATAGATTTGAAGTGGGTTTAGTGGTATCCAAGAATACTTTGCATTCATCCTGATAGATAAAGGAGCCATCCTCTGGACTCCCTTTATAACCCCATAGGAGCATCTCCTCTGCTACGATCTGATTGGTTCCCTTCCTCTCCTCAATAACATTACGGACTCTGAACAGCAAAATTGTTGTTTTTGTAGAAATATGATTCGTCTTGATGACAGATGCTCTGGCTGCCCCACTTGAGACTTCATGGGCTAAAGAATGAGCCATTATATGTTGGCATAATTGCTCTACAAAAATGTGATTTCTGCCAATGTATAAATACCCTTCTGGAGTTGGAGAATAGAAAGTGACAGGAAGTTTCTCTTGCTGTGGTAGCGTGCTCTTTAAAGCCGGGCTCAAATTTGTGGTAAACAGTTGGTAGCCCTTTTTGTCTTTAATAATTTGAGCACCTAAGACATTATTCAAACATGAAACGACAAATGACTCCACATCCTTTGGGCTTCCAATGGATTGATCTGCCTGCTTTAGATCTTTTTCAATCTCTTGCGCTTGAATTGAGTGCTGAGCAAATATACTTCGCGATACTTTCTCCCGTTCGGCGGCTTCGTCGTAAGCTTTGGTAGCTTTCACTTCTCCCTGGCGAATTGGGTCTGTTTCACTAAAATCTAGACCGAGTTGTAAGGTCTTTCTAGTATGTTCAGGGTTCAGCAGAACAGAATGCAATACCGTATCCATAATCGATTTGCTATCCTCCGGGAATGGCATAGCAATACCGGTTGAACGCTTTATCTCGCGAACTTTTCGGAGCAGAACTTTCAACACAACACCGTCAATAGGGTTATCAGGACTGTAAAGCAGATAAGCTTTGACAATAGGATGTGACTGTCCAAATCGGTCTACTCGGCCTTCACGCTGTTCCAGGCGATTAGGATTCCAGGGCAAGTCGTAATGCAGTACAGCCGTAAAGTGATCTTGAAGGTTAATACCCTCACTCAAACAATCAGTAGCAAACATGACCCGTGGTAGTTTCTGATCTAAACTTTCAATCCTTTGTTTGCGAACTTCATCAGGATCTTCACTGGTGATTGTTAAAACCTGGGCTTTGCTAGAAGATTTTTGGATTTCTCTGCTGAGCAATTTCCCTAAGTATTTTGCTGTAGATATGTAGCGACAAAAAACGACAGGGTTAAAGCCTTGTTTCAACCAGTCCTTAATGATTTCCAGTGTATAAGCTGCCTTTAAATCATCATCAATATTCCCCAGACTTTCAAGTTCATTGGCAAGGTAGTCCAGCTTTTCTCTTTGTGATTGAGACCAGTCGTTCTTACTCATGATGTGTTCTGGTACAAAATCACTGTCACCTGAGTAGTCTTCATCTAAGATTGGATTAGACTCATTAATGAAATCCTCACCCATTTCTGGAAGATTCTTAATGCGATTTCGCAACATCATGACGCCTGCTGCTGG
>Ga0307989_1000923_pt1 | contig 17109 bp, 25 predicted proteins | sample EllFjometagen185_FD_203164 | JGI IMG/M metagenome (GOLD analysis project Ga0307989, IMG submission 203164) | Marine microbial communities from Ellis Fjord, Antarctic Ocean - #185 | ecosystem: Environmental > Aquatic > Marine > Unclassified | place: Southern Ocean | collected 2014-10-08
TTCTGCTTCTATATTTGTATACAAAGCTTAAACCATTTCTTGTTTTTGGATGAGGTAATTCTCCTAAGAGCTCCTGAGTTTTGTATATTCGAAGGTTCCATGCTGTGAAGTTTTTTGCTACTTTCGAATTTGGTGCCTTGATTAATCTTGTTCTTGATGATACGTTGCATGTTCTTAGGCCGATTTCGTCGCAGAGTATTTTTAGTTGTTTGATTAGTTTTTCGCTTGACATTTCGAATCTTATCTCTTTTTTTGGTAGACCTGCCTTTCCTTCTTGTGTTAGATAGTGGGCGTCTGCGTCTGCTAGTCCTATGATGAATGCTTTCTTTTGTTCTTTTGGTAAATTGAATACCCAGTTTGGGATTTCTTTTTTATTTGCTGAATGGTTTAATCCCATCTTATCTAGGAATTCGTAGGCTTTTTTTGAATTGCCGTAATGCCAGCTTACTGATGGTGTGGTTTTCATTTTTATGTTGAAATATTTTTCTATTAGTTTTATGTAATAGTTATTTTGTTTTTTATTTATTGAGGGAGAAAAATGTATCTTCCATGATTTTTTTGATCTGGTTATCCAGCCGTCTCCCATGAGAAAGCCGAAGAGTTTGCAGAATTCGCAGTCGCTTATTCCTGTTGGGATTTCTATTGGGATGCCTTCTGCTGATGTATCTCTTAATATAACTACTAGGTTTTCTTTCTTTAGGTCTTTTGCTCCTACCCATTCTAGATCGAATTTAGAGAATCTTCCTTCACTTAATTTGTTTAGTGGTTTAACTCTTAGGAAAGGGTGATCGAATGAGGCGTTTAGTGTTCTGTTTTTTGTTTTTATTTCGTAGACTTTTTTTATTCCTGTTTTCATGGAGGCTAATACTTTTCTTTTTACTAGCTTGTTTTTGTAGAATGTAAATACTTCTTCTCCTTTTTTTATTGAGGAGATTTTTTTGGGGCCTTTTATGGTTGATACTAGGGAGCTTCCTCTTAGACAGCCGCCGCCGAGTCCGCAGGTTACGAAGACTAGGTCTGAGTTCGCTAGTTTTTTCTTTATCTCTTGAGCTTGTTCTTTTGCGGCTTCGGATCCGATTCTTGGGTTTGATCCTGCGCCTAGTCCACGTGAGATTTCTCGTCCGATTAGGATTTTTTGGTCGGCGTTTGCATATAGTAGGTCTTGTGCATCTGTGTTTATTGCGATTACTTCTCCGCCTTTGATTCCGATTTCTCGCATTCTTGAGGTTGTGTTTCCGCCTCCGCCTCCGACTCCGATTACTTTTATTCTTGCGGATTGTTTTCTTAGAATTTGTTCGAGCTCTTTGTCTATCTCGGCGTTTGCGTTTGATGAGTGGATTGGTTGGATGTCTGGTATATCGTCTCTTAGTAGGTCTTCCATGTGTTGGGTTGGGTGATTGGGTTTTTAAGAATTTGTGGGGTTGGGTTAGGGTTTTGGGGTAACTGAAGTCGTAGGCTTCAGTTAGTTAGTAGTTGGTAGTACGCTTCGCTGGTAGTTGGTAGTTTTTGTTGCGCTCTGTTTTCGCGCTTGTGGGTTTTTCGTTGAGTGTTGTTGAGTGTTGTTGATGTGTGTACACAGTTAGAACAGTTGGGGTTTTGTTTGGTTTTTTGGGGTAGATGTGTGACTGGGGTTGGGGGAGGGGATATTGGCACGCGGACTAACGCGGATGACGCGGACAGTGGGTTGGAGTTTGTTGGGTGTTGCTGAGTGTTGTTGAGTGTTGCTGAGATTGGAAGTGGTTGTTAATTTGGGCTGAGATTTTTGGATTGAGAATTTCTGAATTTTTTGAGTTGGGGTTTTGTCGAGGGTGTTTTTGTGGATTTCGTGTTTGTGGATTGGGATGTGCTTGTAACACATAAACACATGTTTGTTTTTAGATTTTTTTAGGGATTGGTTGGGGAGGGGAGTATTTTTAGCCGCGAATTTGCGCGAATGGACGCGAATCTTTAGCACACAGAGGAACACAGATATACACGGACAAGAGAGATTAAGTATTAGGGATATCTTTGGTTGTGGACTTGGTGTGGATTAGAATTTATTTTTTTAGTTCTAGAGTTGATTCTTGGTTGATTGCTTCGGTTTCTATTTTTAGACCTAGTATTTCTTCGAATTTTGGGGATAGCATTTTGATGAATTGTTCGGCTTCTTTTGGGATTTTGAATGTTATTGTTTTGCCTTTGACTTCGTAGTCGAAGACAGTCCTGAATAGGAAGTCTTGGAGTGCGATTATTTTTTCTTTTTGGTCGGTTATTGTTTTGTTGATTTTGTATGTGTATTCTATTTCTTTTCCTGCGAGTGGGTTGTTGAAGTCTACGAGAGTTCGTCCTTTGTCTGAAGATAATACTCTTACGATTTGGCCGTCAAGATTTAGTTTCATTCCTTTTTGTGGTGTAATTTTTTGTTCGTGGAAATGTTTTGTTGGAATCATTCTTACCATTTGTGGATTTCTTTCTCCGAAGGCTTCTTTTGGTTTTAGTGTAACGATGTATTCTTTTGATTCTTCTTTTCCGATTAGGTCGTTGTCAAAACCTTCTGGTAACATTTTGTGTCCGACTGAAATTATATGTGGTTTGATCCCTTGAGTTTTGAATCCTTGGGATTTTGCTTCGGACTCAATTGTTGTGTCGAAAGTTTCATTTGTTTCTTTGATTTTTCCTGTGAAGTCTATTTCTATGAAATCTGATTTTTTTATTGTCATGTTGTTGGGAATCGATTCGGGTTTTTAAGATTTTTGATGGCAAAGTTTTATAAAAGAAATTAGTTAATTGTATTTATGGTTGCTAAAGTTATTAACGCTACGGAGATGAGGGTCGGGACTTTTATTATGATTGATGGGACTGCGCATCAAGCTAAGAAAATGGATATTAGTAAAACTGGGAAGCACGGGCATGCGAAGGTTAGGTTTGAGGCAATGAATATTTTTACTGGGAAGAAAAAGGTTGGTGTTATTCCTGGGCATGATAAGTTTGAGGTTCCTATGATTGATAAGCGGAATGCGCAGGTTTTGTCGATTCATGGTTCGACTGCTAGTTTGATGGATTCGGAGAGTTTTGAGAATTTGGATTTGGAGATTGGGGAAGGTGTTGAGGGAGTTGTTGAGGGTGGTAATGTTGAGTATTGGGACGTTGAGGGTGAGATGTTGTTGAAGCGGGCTTTGTAGATAGTAGTTTATTATAACAATTCTTAAATACCTTCTAAATTATATTTCTTTATGGGTGAACGTACTGGACTTATCGCTGGAATCAATTTTGATTCAACACCTAGTGACTCTGCTTATATTAAACTAGAAGAAGCGAAAAAGTATCTTTCTCGGGGTAAACATAATTATTCTCCAAATGAGGTAACTATTGCAACTAGAAAGGCTGAGGAAAAAAAGTCTTTAATTAAAAGGAGAAGTATGGGAGAAACACCATATTCTTTAATCTTAAATTCTTCTATTGAAGCAGTTATCGCTGGTCTCTTAAATGACCGATAATCTTTTAAACTAAATTTTGGATGATTGATTATGGCTACTAAAATTCCGGCTGCGCAGAACCGTTTGTATAAGAACGCGTTTGTTTGTAAGGTTTGTAAGCATAAGATGAAGGTTGAGCCTTTGAAGATTATTGGTGGTAAGGTTAGATGTCGGAAGTGTAAGGCTCGTGAGTTTAGGCCAGTACGTAAAAAATAAATTCTTTATTTTTTGGATGGTTAAATTCTTCGAATTTGATGGTTAAAATTTTTTCTAATTTTGATGGTTATTTTTCTGAAGAAAAATGATGGTTGTGCTTCGCACGGGGCTTGGCAAGTTTTGTTATTTTATTGGAGAATGATGGATAAATTTTTTCAGTAAAGGTTATATATTTGGACTTGTTTGATTTTTGATGTGTGGATGGATTGATAATATTGTTGATGGGGGAATGAGGACTAAAGCGAGAAATTTGTTTAAAAATCCTGATGGGGCGAATAATTCTGTTGGACAAGTTCCTTTTGGTCAATTTTCGGGGCCACCTATCTATAAAGAAGTTGGTCCGAATTGTTGTGGGCTTGTAGCTTTTATTAGGGATATTAAAATTGCAGATAGTTTCCCTGTTCCGGGAAGTGAGACTTTTTCTATTTCTGGGAATGATTCTCCTGGGTTTGTATCTCCATTTATTTTTATGAGAGAGTTGGAGAAATGTTATTTGGAGAGAAATGTTGGGACGGAGAAGTTTGATGCTGGGAATGTTTTGGTTATTGATAGGTCTATTGTTGAAGATGTTGGTAGAGGTAGTTTAATAACAACTGTGGGTTTTGACCATACTTGTATTTATCTTGGGCAAACAAATCCATTTTTTTTGAAAATTCTTGAGAGTGCAACTTTGAGTACAGGTGGGCGTGTTTATCGGATTGGAGATTGGGATATGATAAAGAATTCAGAGAGAGATGGTTATTCTGTTAGATATTTTGAAGAGAAAAAATAATAGTGTTTTTTAGTAAAGGTTATATATTTTGATTTGTTTGGTTTTTTATGGTGAACAGTTCAAATTTGTGGGTGCATCTTTCTAATATGGAAGAATATAAGATTAAAAAATTAACAGATAATCCCGGACTAGGAGATGTTTCTTTTAAAAAAATTAATGATTGTGGAACTGATATTTACGTTAAACCTAATTCTTTAGGTACGGTTGGATGGATTTTTGGAGCGAAGTATTCTGATAAGGATCCTGATAGTGGGAGTGGTGATAGTTCTTATGCTGCTTATCGAGGTAATGGTCCGGGTTATATGCCATCTGCTAGATTTAGGGAATTCTTAGAGGGAAAGAAGTTTGTTGAGATTGGCGATGTTCAGGAACCCAAGAAGGGTGATATTGCTATAATTAGAACGCCTGAAGAATTTGGATATTTTAGTATTTTAGAAGCTGGACTTTTTATGATGGAGCATATGGATGGAATTGATTTATTTGGAAAGGATAACTCTACTCATTGTTTTGGAAAGTTTTCATGGAGTCCGATGAGAATATTTCAGGCTGGACTTGAGTTGGGGTATTACAAGAAGCGGTGAGTAGTTAGGGCTCTTTTTAGAAAAGTGGCGGATATAAAATCCTTGCAAGACGAATCTTGCTAAAGCAAATTCATCTTAAGACACCTGGGAGAAAAACTTGGTTAGCGATTCTTTCAAATTACATTTTCTAATAAAAAATGCAATTTGAAATATCGTATTTGATGCAAATTAAAATTTCTTTACGGTTCCACCCTCTCCCTTTGGGTCGGGCGCCTGAACCTCGCCGCTCGGCATACCCCTAATTGCGGAGTGTTGGGGCAAAATTTTAATTTGCGGACTTGGTTATTTTGTATTGCTGCGGGATGTATTATTAGATGTGCTGAGTAAGTAGTTTTTTAAATAAGAATTGTGTTTAGTTGAGATGGTGGACTTTTGGGTTTATGACGTTGTGTTTTTGATTCTGTTTAGTCTTGGTGTTTTTTGGTTTTTGCGAAATAGACGTGAGGAGTTGTCGCGAGAGGGGATTGTTTTTATGTGGCGGACGCGGTTTGGGATTAAGGCGATTGATTGGTTTGCGAAGAAGTTTGGTTTTATTATGCAGAAAATGAAGTGGGTTATTGTTGGAGTTGGTGGAGTTTTGATGGCGGTGATGATTTGGATGTTGGGGCAGAGTACTTCTATTTATTTGTTTCATCCTGAAATTACTAAGATGTTTAAGGCGCCTCCTATTGCTCCGTTGATTCCGTATTTTCCGAAGCTGTTTGGGATGGAGAGCATTTTTCCTCCGTTTTATTTTACTTACTTTTTGGTTGCTTTGGCTATTGTTGCAATCTGCCATGAGTTCTCGCATGGTGTTTTTATGAAGTTGTTTAAGGTGAAGATTAAGGCTACTGGTTTGGTTTTTCTTGGACCGATACTTGGTGCTTTTGTTGAAGAAGAGAAGAGTGGATTTCATAAGAAGAAAAAGTTGGAGCAGATGACTGTTTTGGGAGCTGGGGTTTTTGCGAATATTTTGGTTGCGTTATTATTTTATTTGCTTTATGTTTTGTTTTTCTTTTCTAGCTTTACTGCTTCTGGTTATATTTTTAATTCGTATGGTTTAGCTTCGGTTCCTTTGGATAGTATCACTGGGCTTCAGGATGTGGATGGTTTGAAGAAGGTTATTACTGCGGATGGAAATTATTATTTGGATGAGGGTTTGGCTGTTCAATTGGCTAATGATAATGGGGCAAGTTTGATTGCTTATACCGAGGCTCCTGCTATTTTGGCTGGGATGAAGGGTGCGATTGTTCAGGCTGACAATGTGAAGATTTTGAATGCGGATAGTTTGAAAGAGTTTATGGAGAGTCAAAATCCTGGTGACGCTGTTCATTTTGTGACGGAAGATGTTGATGGGATGAAGGAATATGATATTGTTTTGGATGAGCATCCTGATGGTTCGGGGAAAGGTTATTTGGGAATTGGACATAATGAGGCTGCGCCTAGAGGTTTTATCCAGGGTGTTTTGGCTAAGTTTATGGGATTTAAAGAATCGTCAACTTATTATAAGACGACTTGGGATGGGGAGTTTGTGTTTTTCATTTATCATTTGTTGTGGTGGGTTATGGTTATCAATTTACTTGTGGCTTTGTTTAACATGATGCCGCTTGGAATGCTCGACGGTGGACGGTTCTTTTATTTGGCTGTGCTTGGTATTTTTGGTTCGGAGAAGTTTGCGAAGAGTGCCTATAGGATTGCGACTTATTTTATTTTGTTCATGTTTGCTTTAATGATGTTCTTTTGGTTTATTCGAATTGTTTGAGAGGAGCGCCTTTGGTTTTTGTTTAAGTAATATATGGAATTCAATTTAGCCACTAACTCACTTTGTTCGCGCACAAGACTGCGTCGCTGGGAAGGGTTTTGTTGAAAATATTGGTTTTGTTTTGTTTTGTGTCCGTCGGTAGTAAATGTTGTTTGGCTAAATTACTTAAAGGGGGATGTTGTTGTAATGTTGAGCTTTTGCTCTAACTAAATGAGGTGATATACAAATGGCTTTACCAACAACTCCAAAACAGTGCGATCTAAAGATTAAGTCTCTTAAGAAACAGACTGCTGTAATGGAAATGCGAAAAAAGAAACTAGCTATGGCTGCTAAGAAGAAGACAACAACTAAGAAAAAGGTTGTCAAGAAAGTAGTTAAAAAAAAGGTTGCTAAGAAGAAAGTGACTAAGAAGAAAGTTTCTAAGAAGAAGAAGCGATAGACTTCGTAATTATTTTTTATTTTTTTATCTATATTTATCCCAGGGAGAATTTTTGTTATTGATTAATTTTATAAGGTCATAGTTTGTTTTGTTTTTATGGCTAGAAGTAATCCGAAGCGGAAGAAATGTTTTGATGATGTTCGTAGTAAGTTGATTAAGATGAATTATGGTTTGGTTGGAGAGACCTCGGCTGTTCAGATTTGTCGGTGGACTAAGAATAGTTTGCGGGGAGAGGGTGGATGTTGGAAAGAGAAGTTTTATGGAATTAAGAGTTCGGGTTGTGTTCAGATGAGTCCTGCGGTTATGTGGTGTGAGAATAAGTGTCTTCATTGTTGGAGACCGATTGAGATGAATCTTGGAGCTGAGTTGCCTGGTGTTGATGATCCGATTGAGATTTTGGATGGGATTATTGCGAAGAGACGGGAGATGTTGATGGGGATGAAAGGGAATAAGGAAGTTGATGCTTCTACTTTTGAGGAAGATATTACGCCTACATTATTTACGACGAGTCTTAGTGGGGAGCCGACTTTGTATCCGAGGTTAGGGGAAATGTTTGCGGAGATTCGGAGGCGGGGTGCTGTTTCGTTTTTGGTTACTAATGGTTTGAATCCTTCTGCTCTTAGGGATTTAGAGAAGACTGGCTTGCCTACTCAGTTGGTTATTTCTTGTAATGCTCCGAATGAGGAATTGTTTTTGAAGTGGCATCGGTCTTCTGTTAGGAATGCTTGGGAAAAGTTTAATGAGAGTTTGGATGTGATGCGGGAATTGAAGGGGAAGGTTAGACGAGTTGTTCGTTTGACTTTGGTTGGGACTGGAGAAGAGGGAGAATTTTGTGGGGTAACTAATATGACAGATTCGGAGGTCGGTTGTCGGGAGTCGGTTGTCGAAGGAGAAGATGGGGAGGGCAGGATGATTGATGAATATGTTTCTTTGATTAGGAAGGCTGATCCGGATTTTGTTCATGTTAAGGGGTATAAGTCTGTTGGGTTTGCGAGGGATAGGATGGGTTATGATAATCAGGTTTGGCACGGAGAAGTTTTAGAGTTTGCTCAAAAACTTCTGGAGAGGCTCAATGCTTCTGGCATTGGAGAGGCTCAGTCTGATGACTGGAAAGGCTCACTTCGTGGGGGCTTGGTAAAGTATTCGGTTCGGGCTGAGGATGAGAGGAGTTGTGTTGTTTGTGTTGCGAAGGATGATGTTGAGATGAAGATTTTGCGGGTTTAGGGGAGGGGAATAATGGCACGCGGATTTTTGTTTTGGGATTTAACTATAGGAAAAATAAACCTGAAATCCTATTGCTACTGCTTGGATTATTATCGCTCCAGCCATCACTCGAGTCCAAAAAACCAGTTTCTTTTGCAACTCTTTTGAAGTTTTATTAAAGTCTTCTAGGTTCTCATTTAAATGACTAAAACTTGTTTTTATTGTCGGTCCGAATGTATTTGGGATTCCGTATTCCTTCTCGGTTATTATTGCTTCTATTGGCTCTTTTTGTTCTTCCATATCTTAAATTAAATTGCAAGATTTTTATCCTTATCTCTTTGTCTTATCTATCTTCCATGAGAGTAATGTAATGAAAATTGAAAGTATCATTGTATAAAAAGTCATATTAAGATTCATTTTAGAATCATGTTCAGAAGCTATACATCCCATAAGATTATCTTCTGCGCGAAAAGATTCATTTTGACGTTCTGTGACTTTTTCTATAAGTGAGTCACACATAGAAATTATTTCATTAGTTTCATTATAAATTAGAGAAACTTTGAACATTAAAAATAAGGAGAAGAGAAGAAAGATTATTGTTAAAAGATTTTTTTTATTCATAGAATAATTATGATGCTATGCCTTAAAAATCTTTATATTTATTCTTTTTTTCCTCATAGATTATTAATTCAATCAATACTTAAAAATATTTAGAAAGTAATTTTTCTAATTTTAAACCTTACAAAAATATGACTCCGTCTTTGGTTAGGGCTGTGAATCGGATTCCGACTGGTAGGGTTAGCAGGGCGGATTGGAGTGCCATGTGTTCTTTGCCGTTTCCGGATGCGATTGATAGTGCTACTTCTAGGCCGTTGAATTTGCCTTTTAATTTGCTAGATAGTTCTTTTTTGAGTTGAGTCAGGTTTTTGTCTCCGTCGAATTCTATGAAGTCGAAGGGTTCGCCTTGGACTGTGAAATCTTTTGCGAAGGATGGGCCGACTACTATTACTTTTTCCCATTCGCCTTTTTGGATTAGTCCTGCGACTTGGCTCCAGGTTCCTTTTCCGGTTGATAGTAGTGCTATTAGTTCCATATTGTTTTTTGGAGAATTTGTTATTTAAGGATTGTTGTGATGAAGTGCGGGATTTGATTACATATAATTTTATATATCTTGATGGGGATGATTTGGCATGGTTAGTGTTTGAGATGTTAGTAAGAAGGAATTTCCTGATAGTACGTTTTCTCTTGAGGAAGGTGGGAATATGTTTGGATGGATTTATAATAGGGATGGGGATGATAGATATAGTTTGATGTGGGATGGGAATTTGGATTTTTCTAACGTGGAGGATGTTGCTATTCATGAGGTTTCTGGGATTTTGGGGTGTGGTAAATTTGATTTGAAGAGAAACTTGTGGTACGCGCGTAGGACTCTTCTTACTCACAAGGATTATGTACTATTTAACAATGAGTTGATTGAAGATTATATTAGTTGCTGCAAGGATTCTTTCCTTAATAAAAAAATGACTAAGGGCGCTGCTCCTTTTTCTTCATTTATTAGATATGATGTTTCTGTTGTTAATAAAAAAGATAATCTTCTGATATATAGTCTTACTGCTGAGAATCCTGTTTATTCTGATGAGCCTTGTGAAGTTGCGATATTGCAGCCGACTCGCCAGGGTTTTAATAGAGGATTATTGGAATTTATGATTAAAACTCATAATGATTCTGATGTTGTGAATGGGATTGATTTAGATGTTGGGGCTGCGGTGATTGGGGATTTTTTGAAGAGTAGATAATTTTATAAAGTAAAAATTGGGTTAAGATGTACTACTGTTAGTAGAAGGTTTCGACCGACTAAAAAATTCTAACGGTTAATATAACATGGAAGCAATAAAAGCAATTCAGGAACTTCGTAAGGAGAAGAAGAGAAAGTTTGACCAGTCGGTTGACTTAATTATTAATTTGAAAAGTTTTGATGTTCGTCGAGAGGCTTTGAATACTTTTGTTTTTGTGCCGCATGGTATTGATAAAAAGTTTGCTGCCTTCTTTGCGAAGAGAAGTAATGTGCTTGATACTATTACTGAAGAGGATTATGTTAAGTATAAGGAATTGAAGGATATTAAGAATTTGGTTAAGAAGTACGATATGTTTTTGGCTTCGGCTCCGCTGATGGGAAAGGTTGCTACTAAGTTTGGTCGTGTTTTTGGTCCTATCAATAAGATGCCTTCGCCTTTGGCTGGTATTGTTGTGAAAGAAGATGACGAGATGATTGAGGCTATGCTTGATAAGATGAGGAAGTCTGTTAGGGTTAAGAATAAGGAGATGTCAATTAAGGTTAGAGTTGGAAAGGAGAGTATGAGTGACGAGGATTTGGCTGAGAATGTTGATGCTGCTATTAAAGAGTTGACTAAGAAGTTGCCTAAGGGAGTGGATAATGTTAAGGATGTTTTGGTTAAATTTACGATGACTAAGACTGTTATTGTGAAGGAGCGGAAATGAATGCTGATGCTACGACTCATGTTTCGGATGTAGAGAAACTTTCTAAAGAAAGTATCACGGCTCCAGAAACTCACGTCTCTGAATCAAAGAAGGCTAAGGTTAAGGAACTTGCTGAGCTTTTCAAGAAGAAGACTGTTATGGTTATTTCGGTTAAGGGTTTGCCGTCGGCGCAGTTTCAGGATATTAAGAAGAAGATGCGGAATAAAGCGAAGATTCAAGTTATTAAGAAGAGTTTGGTTAATTTTGCTTTGGATGCTAATAAGGTTGAGGCTTTGAATGATTTGATTCCTTATATTGAAGATTCTACTGCTATGTTATTTTCGGATGAAGATGCTTTTGTGATTTCGGGAATTTTGGCTGATGAGAAGAGTCCGGCTAAGGCTAAGGCTGGTATGATTGCTCCGTTTGATATTGAAGTTAAAGCTGGTCCAACTGAACTTGTTCCTGGTCCAGATATTTCTGCTTTGAGTGCTGTTGGTTTAGCTCCTAAGGTTGAGAACGGGAAGATTGCGGTTATGAAGGATAAGGTTATTTTGAAGGAAGGTAAGGAAGTTAGTGAGGCTGTTGCTTCGATTATGGCTAAGCTTGATATTGTTCCTTTTGAAGTTGGGATTGATCCTGTTGCTGCTTATATGGATGGTGTTGTTTATGCTGATATTAAGATTGATAAGGAAGCTATGATTGCTTCGCTTGAGTATGATTTTGGACGAGCGTTTGCTATGACTGTTGATTTGGGAATTGTGAATAGTGAAACTTTAGATATGATTATTGGTAGGGCTAATGCTGAGGAATTGATTTTGACTCGAGTTATAACTGGGGAACCTGAACCTGAAGCTGTTGCTGCTGAAGAAATTGCAGAGGAAGTTAAGGAAGAAGTAAAGGAGGAGAAGCCGGTTGACGCTGCTGCCGGTATGGCTTCTTTGTTCGGATAATGAATACTTATAATATTTTACAAACTAAATTGCAAAATAAGGTTTGTTAATAACAAAATGGAATATACATATGCTGCTCTTTTGTTGCACAAAGTTGGCAAAGATATCACGGAAGATAACTTGAAAGCTGTTGTAGCCGCTACTGGTGCTTCTGTCGATGAAGCTAAGGTTAAGGTTATGGTTGCGAGTTTATCTGGCGTAGATATTGCTGATAAGTTGGCTAATGCTAGTGTTGCTGCGGCTCCGGCTGCTGGCGCTGCTGCTGCTGAGGCACCAAAAGAAGAAGAGAAGAAGGAAGAACCTAAGGTCGAATCGGCTGCTGGTTTGGCTTCGTTGTTCGGATAGATTCGTAATTGAATTATACTGAATGCTGGAGTTGAACTTAGAGTTGACTTGGCGTTTAGGCTTTTGTCTGGGAATGAGGTCTGGTTAGTTGGCTTTGTTTTTTGGAGGAAAGGTTTGGATGGTGAGGTTGTTTTAGTTTGGCGGTTTTTGTTTTTTTTAGTTTGAGATATTATATTTGGTTTTGGAGAACTTAATTTGTCTATCAATTTTAAAATATTTCTGGTGAATACTAATGAATACTAATGAATACTAAATTAGTAGATAGATTTATAATGCTTAAGTACTAATGAATACTAATGAATACTAAATTAGTAGATTTTACTTTATGAAACTTCCAGAAAAACCTTTTGACACTAAAAAGATTATAGATGAAGATGCCGAAGGTTTCATTAAATTTATTCGTGACGAAAATTCTATGAGTTTGGCCTCAGAATATAACAAAAGATATCTTTATTGGTCTGAACTAAAGTATAGAATAGATGATGAGAGAGAAAGAAAATACACATGGTCTTTAATGAAACTTTTAAGATCCAATAATTATGAAAAGTTTAATTTAAAAAATATAGGCATGATATATTCCTTGCTTTCGGATTTTAATAAGAAGTTACACATGTTTGATAAAAATCTTGCTGGCAATATCCAAATAAAGGGAAAATCTCTGAACTTGCAAGAAAGTTATATCATTAGCTCCTTAATGGAAGAAGCTATAGCATCTAGCCAGATAGAGGGTGCAGCTACCACAAGAAGAATCGCAAAGGCAATGCTAAGAGAAAAAAGAAAACCTAAAAACAAATCTGAAAAAATGATTTCAAATAATTACGAGACTATGAGATATATCTTAGAAAATAGGGATCGTCCACTATCTGAGAGTTTTATAATTAAAATACAAGAACTAATGACAAAGGGGACAATGGAAGACCCGGAAGACGAAGGTAGATTTAGAGATAATGATGATATAACTGTTGGAAATGGAGATATTGTAGCGCATGTGCCTCCAAAATATAAAGAAGTCCCTGCACTGATGAATAAATTATATGAATTTGTGAATAATCCTTCTGATGAGTTTATTCATCCCATAATCAAAGGAATTATTTTGCATTTTTTAATTGGATATATTCATCCATTTAATGATGGGAATGGAAGAACTGCAAGAAGTATTTTTTATTGGTATATGCTCTCCCAAGAATATTGGTTATTCGAATACATGGCTGTTTCAAAAAGAATATTAAGATCTAGGGTAAAATATGACCTTGCTTATTTATACACAGAATACGACGAAATGGACTTGACTTATTTTATAAAATATAATATTGAGGCTATAGAGAATTCTTTGAATGATATGATTAAATATATACGTCATCAACAAAAAGAACAAGAAAAAACTAAAAAAATAATAACTAAAAATCCAGACTTAAGTTTGAGACAGGCTTTGATTCTAGAAGAATTTATGAAAAACGATACAAAGGGTTTTACCATAAAGGAAATCATGGAGACATATGGCATATCTTATCAAACTGCTAGAACAGATTTATTGTTATTAAGCAAGAAAAACTTTATAACAAAAAAGATTGCTGGAAAAACATTTGTGTATTTATATAATTCTTAATACATAGTACCTCTTCAATGAAAATTATTGCGCTCGTACCCCGAATCGCCTTCACTTTGGAAAAACTCGGACACGGAATTGGCGATTCCTAAAGAAAATCTGAAGATTTCCTTTAAACGGGATGTCCCGGAGGACGCGGTGTTCGAGACCGCTACGATACCATTCCTTCGCTTCGGAGAAGCTCGGGCACGGAATCAAAGATTCCTAGAAAAAATCTAAAGATTTTCTATAACGCGATACGAGCGACAACTCTACAAGAATAAGAAGAACGCCTGTACCCCGAATCGAACGGGGAAGCCCCGGAGGGCGCGGTGTTCGAGACCGCTGCGATACCATTACGCGATACAGGCTTTTCCTTTTAGGACGCCCACACCCCGAATCGAACGGGGATACCCCGAAGGGTCTGGTGTTCAAGACCAGTGCGATACCATTACGCGATGTGGGCTTTAGTCCATCATCGCGTAGAAAACTTTTAAGTTTTCGTGTCCGAGCTTTCGTGAGAAAGTGACGGTACGCGATGAAGGCTTGATAATATGGTACTGGGAAGGTTTTTAAATTTGTTTGGTTAGTAGTTTTTATGAGAAAGAGTGTTAAAATTTTGTCGTATTTGATGGCGGCGTTTTTGATAGTGTTTTTTGGATATTTTATAGTTCAGGGCAATTTGGAGTTTAGTGGGTATGCGGTTGTTGCGGCGATTTTGTTTTATGGTTTGCTTTGGTCGGATAGGCATTATAATTTTCCGACGGTTACTCTTTGGCTTGTGGCGATTTGGATTGCTATGCATTTGTTTGGTGGTAGTGTTTATATTGGGGGAGTGAAGTTGTATGATCTTATGTTGCTGAATCTCTTTAATGGTGGAGGGGAGTTTGTTATTTTGAAATATGATCAGTTTGTGCATGCTTATTGCTATGTTGCTTTTGCTAGTATAATTTATTTTATGTTGAAGAAGCATATGAAGGAGGGGCAGGAAGTTGCTCTGGTTATTTTTACGATTCTTGCTGCTGTTGGAGTTGGCTTGCTTAATGAGGTTATTGAGTTTGCTATGGTTGTGTTTGCTGACGCTGCTGAGGCTGTTGGCGGATATTATAACACGGCGCTTGATTTGGTTTTCAATTTGATTGGTGCTGTTATTGGGGCGATTATGGCTTGGAAGTGGTTGAATTAATTTTATAGAATTTGGTTTTGGGTTATTTCTGTTTAATAAAAAAAATTAAAAAATTGGGTGTTTTATTTTCTTGACATTAGTGCGGCGATTCCGGCGACTATCATTAGAACGTTGTGACCGAGCCACATTGATTCGCTGAGTTCGATGAATAGTGCTGAGATGTGTGTTAGGACGACTAGTGCTATAGATATGTAGAATATTGAATTTTTGATTTGCATGTTTACCTCCGATGTTTGTAGGGGTTTGGGGTATAAATGATTTTTGGTTTTCGGGAAGGTTTTTAAGTTTGTTTTGTTGATAGTTTTGATGAGTAAGGTGAAGAATAATGTTTCTGGGAATGGAAATAGTGTTGTTAATATTATAAATAATAATACGGGTAATGTTTTGAAGAATAAGGTTGTCGCAATCTTTTTAATAGGTGTATTGCTTGTTTTGTTTACGTTGTTTGTGATGAAGACGTTTGATAATATGGAAAATGTAAAAGTTAAGCTGGAGACGAATCATGGGGATATTGTGATTGAGTTGTATGGGGACATGCCGGTGACTGCTGGAAATTTTGCGGGGCTTGTTAAGGATGGAACTTATGACGGTGTAATTTTTCATAGGGTGCTTGCTGATTTTATGATTCAGGGTGGGGATCCGACTGGGACTGGAATGGGTGATCCGAAGATTCCGAAGATTAAGGATGAGTTTGTTGCTGGGCATTCTAATTTGCCGATGACGATTTCTATGGCTAATGCTGGACCTAATACTGGGTCGAGTCAGTTTTTTATTAATCTGGTTGATAATAGTTTTTTGGATTTTGATAAGCAGCCGACTTCGAGTAAGCATCCAGTATTTGGTGAGGTTGTCGAGGGTGAGGATGTTGTGAGAAAGATTGGCAGTGTTGTGGTTGGTGCTGGAGATAAGCCTGTCCAGGAAGTTGTGATTTTGAAGGCTACTTTAGTATAATAATTTTTATAAAGTTTGGATTTGTTTTTTGGTTATGTTTAGATATTTTGGAAAGCTTGGAAGTCTCGGGAAAGAATATGATTTTGTTGGAGATATGCAGATGATATTTCGGAATGATATTGTTAGGGGTAATTTTCATAAATTTATGAAAACTGGTAGTCTCCTCAAAAGTAGGAACGTTGGGGCCTGCTCTGAAATGCATACGGGTGATTCTCTTTGGCTTTTTCTTGGGGCAAATAGTCCCAGGGAATTAGAGATTTCTGGTGATATTGTTTTGGGATGTATTGAGGCTTATCCTAATGGAGGTGCGTTTAGAAATCATATGAAGGGTTTATTTGAAACGAGATATGGAGGAGATAAAATGTTTCATCATTTTATTAGAAGGGAAGGGGAACGTGGTTTGTTGGCACAGGTTATTCTTAATACTACTCCTATGAAAATTAAATATTAAATAATTATTTAATTTCTATTGGCTTAAACTCTTTCAAAAATTTTAGCGCGTCTTTCATTTTACTTGGGGATTCAGTGTAGAGTGTTAGGAGTGGTTCACCTTTTTTGACTAGACCTAGGTGTTTGTGGAGATATGCTCCGGCTCCAACAGTTTCTGGAGTTCCTAGTATTCGGCAGAGGGAATTGATTCCTTTGTTGCTGATGTATTTTATTTTTCCTGATCTTTTTGCTGTGATAACTTTTTTGAATTTGGCTAACTTTAGGTTTAAAACTTTTTCATCGAAATTCTTTTTTCCGTTTTGTGCGTTGATTATGTCTTTGAATTTTTCGTAGGCTGCTCCTGTGCTTAGGGCTTTTGTAGCTTTGGCTCTGGCTTCTTTTATTCCGCATAATTTGATTAGTTCGACTGCTAGGGTTAGGGATTTTTCTTTTAGGTCTTCGGGTCCGGTATTTTGTAATACAGATAAGACGTCTAGCATTTCTAGGACTGGGCCTATTCCGTTTCCAACTGGTTGTGTTCCGTCGGTATAAACTACCTTCATTTTTAATTTGAATTCCTTTCCTAACCTATAGAACTTGTTTCCTAATCTTTTTGCTCTTGTTATGTCTCTTACTTTTGCGCCTTTGCCATATGGGATGTCGATTAGAATGTGTTTTGCTCCGGCTGATATTTTTTTGGACATGATTGAAGCTAGGAGCTGTGGTTCTACATCTAGATTTAGGAGTCTTTCTACTTGGATTATCTTGTCGTCTG
>Ga0307989_1000924_pt1 | contig 17086 bp, 17 predicted proteins | sample EllFjometagen185_FD_203164 | JGI IMG/M metagenome (GOLD analysis project Ga0307989, IMG submission 203164) | Marine microbial communities from Ellis Fjord, Antarctic Ocean - #185 | ecosystem: Environmental > Aquatic > Marine > Unclassified | place: Southern Ocean | collected 2014-10-08
TCCCAGCCTGGATGATATCCCTAATTCTCCCATTCTTTGCTAGAGCATTTTACGTCCCACCAACTAATCAGTTTTACAACAAACCTGTATCTCAATTATCCATTCTTGCTCCAAATGAAGGTAGCTTTTTCACTGATGGAGACATCCATTACAATCAACCAGGAACGATCATCATTCTCTCAGTAGACGAAGAAAATGAGTTTGTTTCATTTATTGAAGAATAATACAAAACCGATTTCACAAAGTGAGTCGGTTTTTTTATTTAACAAAAAACAGCCATCAACGACTGTTTTTTATATATTATAAATATTATCCAATTTTTTCTTTTACTTTTGCCGCCACATCAGAAATTTTCCAATCAGACTTCACCAAGTAATCATTAACATTATTATCTTGAGCTTCCTTTAACCTTATTTCATCACTCAAGTTTGTCAAAATGATAACTGGAACATTCTTTCCCCAGTCATCTTCACGAAGGTGACCAAGCATAGTTATTCCATCCATGACTGGCATAATAATATCAGTCAAAATCAAGTCTGGTTTCTTCTTCAAAGCCATCTTCAAACCTTCTTCACCATCAGTTGCCCTCAAAAGACCATAGCCTTCCTTTGTTAATTTAGCAAAGAGAGCATTCATCAATGGTTTTTCATCTTCAACAATTAAAATTATTTTTTCATTTGTCATATAAATACAATTATTTATTATATAAAATTAAATTTTCACGCTAGAGGTTACCCTAATTCAGAGAACCCCTTTTCACCTTCTTTTTCATGCATACCCCTTAGTGGTATAGTAGCAAAAAAAGTAGTTCCTCTATTTAACCTCGATTCAAACCATAGCTTACCGCCAGAATTTTCCATAATCATTTTCGCAATATAAAGTCCAAGACCAGTTCCTTCCGCTGAAATCTTCTGAGCATTATCAGCTCGAAAAAATTTATTAAATATTTTCTTTTGATTATGCTTCGGAATACCAACACCTTTATCCGCCACAGTCATTTCATATCCACCCTTACTCTTAGCTAAGGAAACCGTTATCACACATTTATCCTTTGGTGAATATTTAATAGCATTTGAAATCAAATTATTAACTACCTGACTGAATAACACAGTATCAACCATTGTTATCATCTTACCTTTTGGTTTTTTAAATATAATTTTCCCATTCTTTTCTTTTAATATAGCCGTAACATCATTTATAACATCCTCAATAAACGCAATTAAATCCTCTTTTTCTGGCTGAATTTTCATTCGACCCAAATCTAATCTAGACACGTTCAGCAAATCATTCACAAGCCTAACCATCCTAGTACTACCATTATATATCTCATTTAAATAAGTTTTCTGTTCATCATCCAAATTCTTCTGTTCATCATCAAGCAACATTTCCGTATACCAATTAATACTAGCAAGCGGTGTTCTAAGCTGATGAGAAGCAATCGACACAAACTCAGGTTTCGCTTTATCAATTTCTTTTTCCTTTGTAATATCTCTTTCAATTCCCACAAAAAACAAAACTTCACCTTCTTTATCCAATACGGGAGAAACACTCGCAAGTGCCGTGTATTTACGTCCATCTTTTCTTTTATTCACTATCTCTCCTGAAAAAATTTGTTTTTTATTTTTAATTGTGTCCCACATCTCTTCATAGAACTTCTTGTCCATCTGCCCACCCCAGTTTTTCTTTGTACCAGCCTTTAATTTTAAAATTTCATCTTGTTTGTAACCTGTAATTTCCTCAACCGCATGATTTGCATAAACAATATTCCCCTCTACATCAGTAATAACAATATGATCCGAAGCATTTTCAACTGCCAACTTAAATTTCTCCAAATCATTTACCACATCTTCCGCCAATTCTTTATCTTCTTCCACATCTTCTAAAATATTTAAAATCGCTTTTTGCTGATCCTCCGCTTCCTGCTGTCTTCTACCAATTTCCGATGTTTGTTGTTTAACTTTCTTATTAACTTCACTCTGAGAGCTCAGCACCTTATCAAGCATTAAATTAAACGACTTACTTAACACAGAAAATTCATCTCCACCTTCTTCACTCAAACGTGTTTCATAGCTACCATCAGCAATTTTTGAAGTTGCCTTTTTAAATTTATCTAATGGTTTCAAATATCTTGATATAAGTACAAAAATCATAAAACCTGACAGAAAAGCAGCGAGCACTATGAAAAATGCTAAAATGTATGCCAATCTCACAGCTGCTCCAAGGAAATCATCCGTTTCCTCTTCTAACATCACAAAAAATGGATACTCTCCAATTTGAGCTAAAGTTATTATCTCTTTTTCTCCATCTTCTTCATCAAAAAACTCAAAAGTCTCCAATTCTGAAAAACCATCTAAACTCTCATGAATAAAACCATATTGCATTGGTTCAAATGTAATACCATCAAAAAGTTTTTTAACAGCAATCTCCTTTAGATCTTCTTGGCTGATCTGACCTAAACTTTTTAATAATAAATCTTCTTTATCTGAATAGAGAACAATACCATAATTATTCACCATCAACACATGACCTGTCCCAACGGCTTCATATGACAAAATATCACTATGAACATATGCTGGTTTTGCTTTTATTACAACAACGCCTATAACCTCTCCGAAGCTCACAACAGGATAAGAAAAATAATATCCAACTTGTTCACTAGTCACCCCTCTCACAACATCAACATAGGATTTTCCCTCAGAAGCAACTTTAAAATATTCACGAAAGCCATAATTATTACCTACAAAACTTTCATCAGTTGACAAAAGAACCTTCCCATCATTATTCATCAAATATATCGCCAAAAAAGCATCACCAAGGTCATAGTGACTTATATGTGTCAACATTGTCTGATCTTGGACAACAGGTTCAGCCCTAGACAAATAAGTAATCACCGTATCCTGCCTAGCTATTGATGCTGAAACTACAGATGCCTGATCCAAAGTTTTCTGAATAATCGATGCCAAATCCAAAGTCTGACTTTTCAAAACATCTTTTTTTGAATTAATTAATTCTGCTCTTGCATAATAAAAAACGGAAATAGTCGCCAAAAAACCAAATACTAAGATAACCAAACTGGTAGACACTATTATTTTATTACGAAGAGATATTTTCATAAACTATTTTTTTTGTTTTTATTTTTTTCAATTTGTTTTTTTAATTCTATCATCTTCAACTCACGACCAATCATCTTTTTATTTGACTGATTTAACTGCTCAGTCCTCTTTACCACCCTTTGTTCAATATTCTCGTGAGACTCCTTTAACGCCATTGCCATAGCATTAAAACCATGTGCTAAATCTTCAAATTCATCATTTGTATTAATTTCAATCCTGTGTTTCAATTTACCTTTTTTAATTTTCTGAAAAGCATGTTGCAAAACATTAATAGGACGAGCAATTATTCTAGCTAACATATATGAAATTGCAATATATAAAAAAGTGAAAGATAAAATAAGCAACCCAAAGATTATTGACAAAAGCTTAATTGAATTAAAAGCTTCGCTACGATCAATTTTTGAAACTATCCCAAGCTGACCTGTTTCAATATAATTTGAAGCCGCAATCACTTGTTCATTTCGATAATCAGGCGCATTATTAAAGAATTTTTTATTTCCTTTAAGTGCCTCCTTCATAGGAAGCGCTGTCTCTTCATTTTTAACCAAAATATCAATCTGTTCTTCAAATCTCAATTTAAAAAGAAAGTTTATAGCATTATCACTAGATTTATAAGCAACCAATACCTCTCCCGTCTTTCCAAGGCCTGTTCTATCAACTATAATGTTTTCCAAAGTATCAATATTTATGACGGTAACACCAACCCCAAGCAATTTGTTATCAAGCATCATAGGACCTGACACAAAAAGTTTAAATCGCCCCTGATCCTCAATAAAATAAACACTTGCTTTTTCCTTTCCATTCACAAAATATTCCTTTTCTTGATAATTCACCCCACATTCACTAATATTAGTAGAAGCAACAACAGCACCATCCAAACCAATAATACAAATACTTTCAAACTCATCAATCGGCTCCGCTGCATCCTTCAAAATACTTGTAAGAATTGCTACATCACCACTATTGGGAGAAAGATTGTAATTATAAAGTGTATTACGAAGCTTTGTTCTACTAGTAACTAATTTCAGTCTTTCAACATTTTGCTGAAAATATGTCTCAATATGATTAGCCCTTGACTGTGAAACACTAATTAAATTATTCTTAACATCCTTTTCAACAATCTGAATTACAGAAAAAATCAAAATAATACTAACAATAATCATCGTAATTAAAAACTGAACTACTGAAGCCAATGCAATTTTTGATTTTAGAGTAAACTTCATATTTTATTCATTTTTCATTTAATAAAGCCCGTAAACACCCGCCTCTTCAGATTCTATTCTTAATCTTAAAACAATTACCATTTCTGCAAATTCAACCTTAAAATCTTCTAATTCTGACTTGATAGAAAATGATAATTTATATTTTTCAATAAAACCAATAACTTTAACCTCTATATCTTTCATTTGGACAATAAATTCCTCTGTTTTTTCTGTATCATACCCAGCTTTTTTCATTTTTTCTAATAACTCTACATAGAAAGTATTATTCTCTAATTCAAGATGCTCAGACAGATTCTTCACAAAAACGTTCAATAGCTCCTCTATTTTATTAACCTGAACATCATTCTCATGTAACAAGACATCAACATCCCCAAGATTCTTTTGCAACTCTCGATGTTGTTTAATCATTATAGAAACAATATCATCTAACATATATTTACTTCTTTTTTTTATCTTGTGATTCATTAAAGCGCTCCTTCAATTCAATCATTTTCAATTCTCTGCCTACCATCAACTTATTCATTCTCTCCAAATCATTTAATTTCTGCTTCAAATCAGACTGAGCTTGCTTTGCAGTTGTAACATCATTATAAATCGCTACCACCTCTCCAGTCGTCAATTTAAAAATATAATTATCTCGCCATCCAGAAATTCTTTCATCATTATACTCTTTAATAGGAAAATTAACTGGTTCACCTGTTTTCCAAACTTTAAAAAATATTTTTAATAACCCGAAATCAACAACACCAGGAAAAACATCTTCCACTTTTTTTCCAACAACATTTTTCTTTAAAACTTTATCCAATCTTTCTGCCGAGTGATTAATATCTTTGAAGAAAAAAGATTTTCCATTATCTCGAACATCATACATCGCAACACCACTAAGCATAGAATCAAAAAGCTGTCTAAATCTCGTTTCACTTTGTTTTAATGATTCTTCATATTGCTTTCTAGCTGTCATATCAATATGAGTACCAACCAACCTTATAGGTTCACCATTTTTATCTTTTTGCATAGTAGCTCTTGCCAGAATATCAACATACAGACCAGACTTATGTAAAAGCCGAAACTCATGTTCAAATTTTAACGCCCCTTTTGATTTTAAATATGTATCAACATAAGCTTGTGCTCGCTTCTTGTCTTCAGGATGAAGTAACTTTTCCCATTCACTAAAATCATTTTTTATTTCATTTGGTTTATAACCCAGCATTGATTTCCAACGATCAGAAAAAAATACTTTATTAGTTCTCATATCCCAATCCCATAAACCATCGTTTGCTCCTTTTACAGCCAATTCAAACCTTTCTTTACTCTCAGCTAATTCAGCTTCACGTTTTGCTTTCTCCGTAATATCCTTATCAATTCCTCGAAAGCCTTTATATTCCCCATTTCTATCAATTATCGGTACTCCTCCAGAAAGTAATATCAATACCTTACCACTCTTAGTAACGTTTTTATTAATTAAATCAACAAACCTCTTTGGGTTTTTTTTAATTTTTTCAAACTCTTTTTTTACTCCCGGAACTTCTTCTCGAGGCATTATTGAATAAACCGTTTTTCCAACCAGTTCCTTCGGGCTGTAACCTAAAACTTTTTTATAGGTATCAGAACAAAACGTAAAAACATCATTTTCATCTATCTCCCAAACCAAATCAGGTGAAGCCTCAATCAAGGACTTATACCTCAACTGACTATTTGTTAACTCCTGAGTTCTAGATTCTACCTTACCTTTTAGACTAGCAAGTAATTTCTTATTTTCTTTTCTTGATTCTTCTAAGTCTTCTATCATCAAATTTATCGATACTGCCAACTCTGTAAATTCATCTTCATCTTTTGTAATATTAATTTTTTTATCAAAATCCCCCATAGCTGCTCGTTGCAAATATGGAGCTAGGTATGATAATTTATCTGTTACAAACTTCTTATATTCATCTGGACTATCACTTAATTGTTTTTTATTTTTTTTCTCAGTCATAATTAAAACGTACTATTTCTTAAGCCATTGCAAAGCCTCTTTTTCTGAACCAAAAAATTTAAATTTTCTTATTCCTGCCGATAACATTATAAATTTCGCCATGATTCTTAACATTAAAATATTTTGAACAAACGCAATTTTAACAGGATTACAAGTTCTAAGCATTTCTGAAATAATCTTACGACTTTTTACTGAAGGCATAATCCCCTTCCTTAAATCTATTAAAAAAAAATCTTTATCTTTTTGACATAAACCTAATACCTTTTTCCTCATCTGTTTATAGCTATTTTCCGTTGCAGTTGGTTTTTCTACAATACTAATAATACCATCCTTACGAACAGTTGCAGAAAACTGACTTTGTTCTTTTTTTTGGGCAGTCATAACAAACTTTATTTTTTAAACCATTCCTTAGCCTCTTCAACAGAATTAACCCAACGAAAATCTTTGCTTCGTCCCGTCATACGAGCCACAAAAGCACCAACAGTTTTCAAATAAATTGAACCACCGATACCAACAAATTTTGAAATACGAGGATTCTTAAAAATATTTGCCAATATCTGACGTGATTCATGAGGAAATGTATCTCGATTATCTAGCTTTGAAATATCTGCTACAACAAAAAGCTTCTGTTTTTTTGATTTACGGAAAATATCTTCAAACGAAACCCTTATCATTTCTGCACGCTTAATATTGTCTTTATTTGAAAGATTAACAAAATAAGTAAAAACAATCACATCGTCTGACATAATTACACTAAACGTTTTTTTAATTTCTTTTATATCCACATAATTACAATTAAGAAACAAGCCACTTCTTTGCTAAATCTACAGTCTTAAACCATTTAGAATCACCACGAGCACCAGTCAATCGAACAATAAAACTAGCTACGGTTCGAATCATCACACCTCCACCAACAATCGCTACACGCTTAAGCTGTTTGTGTTTTCCAAGTTCTGCATAATTTTTTCGTGAAACACTTGGCATACCAGAATACCCACGCTGGTCCGTTAAATCAATAATTAAAGAATAAATTATTCCTGGATGATCCTTAAACATTTCTAACATCTTTTCCAAAACCAATTCAGACAAACGAATATCATTTTCCTTCTCAACTATTTCTTTTTTAAATTTCAAGATTGCAAGACTTTTTTCCACCTGAATATCAATTGTTTGTAATAAAACTTGATCAGATTTTGTATTTTTCTCAACCATATTAAAAATTATAACATTGATAAATTTTTTACTTTTTTCAAAGTATTAACCTAATAATTATACCATATTCTTCCCTATAAACCAAAAAAAATGGGCTGACTTATACCCACAAAAAAAGACTGCAACGCAGTCTTTTTTATAATTCTTTTTTGTTTATCTTTTTACTTGAATCTCTGCTGATCTTTCTGCATTCGGAGCACAAACTGTTACTCTATCATTTGATGATTTTGTAATATAATAACCAGTTCCATTAGTACTTGAACCAGTTGGGTCAATCGGTATTTCTGTTAGATACAATTCATTAAGAGTTACATCATACAAAGAAACTAACCCAGAACAAACACCACCAGTTTTACAAATCTCATACGTAGAAGTAGCCTGACATGTTGTCGCAATTGGAATAGCTGTTGGAATAGATTCATTATCAATATTATACTGATAAATAGAGTTCAATATTGTATTTACATCAACTCGACGCTGTGCATTTCTTGTTTCTGCAAGTTGTTTACTTGGGTTTAACGCCAAAATAACAATCCCAGCCAAAATAGCTAGAGCAGCCACCACCAATAATATCTCTAAAAGTGTAAAACCTTTTTGATTTTTCATATTTTTATATTCGAAGAACCGGAGTTAATCGAAGGTTAATTCTTGAAATTCACACGAAAATTAACGAGTTACACTAATCGTTGCACTTAATTCTGCATCAGAAGCTGTAACCGTTACACGATTATTAGCTGATTTCGAAATCTCATAACAAACACCATTCGCATTACATGTTCCACTTGGATCATCTGGAATAGAAGTTAAATAAGTTTCATTTGTTGTCAATTCAGACAAATTAATTAGTGCAGTACACCCTGATGCACCAGTCGCACAAATTTCTGTTGAAGTTGTATTAATTCCAGCAGGAATAGAACCAGCATCAATAGAATATTGATAAACAGCATTCAAAACTGTATTGACATCAACCCATCGTTGAGCATTTCTTGTTTCTGCTAACTGCTTAGTTGGATTCAAAGCCAAAATAACGATTCCAGCTAAAATTGCGAGCGCCGCAACAACCAACAAAACTTCTAACAAAGTAAACCCTTTTTGTTTTTACATATTTACAAAGTTAATAAAATAAAAAACTATTTTATTTTAATATTAATTTAATTTACCCCGATATTATACCACATTTATTTTAAAACCCCCAAACAATCTACTTAATAAGATATATAAAACTTCCTAATTCAGCATGCGGTGCTTGCAAGACTATCCTGTCAAAAGCATCTTTATATATAGTATAACCACTTCCATTAAGAGTAGAATCAATCGGATCAGTTGGGATAACATTCAAATACAAACCCTCATCAGTTAAAAAAGACATATCAACAAAATCAGTACAGTCAACAGCTTCAAATCTACAAATTTCAGTTTCCATCGTTGGTATATTCTCATGAAAGAAACCATCTTCTGCAATAGCCTGCTCATAAACAACATACATCAAGGTATTTATATCACCAAAACGCCGTGAATTACGAGTTTGCCCCATCACATTCTGAGTTAGCAGTACAATCAAAACAATACTCAAAACAAAAACCAAAGTAACCATCATCAGCTCCAATGTTGTCCATCCATTCCTTGTTTTACAAACTTTCATATTAATTTTAGGTTTTAGCCATTAGCTATAAGATATTAGCTACTAGATTTACAAACGCATAATTCATTATTCTTAATTCCTAATTCATATTCATTTAAAAATCAACAACCTCCTGCCATGAACTAACATTAAGCGTCGGAGTCAATTGATTAATTAAAACCTTAACTTTCCGAACAACACCCTTCACCGTTCCCGTAGACTGAATCTCACGATTAGCGCCCCCACTACTCGAAACAGTATAGCTACACTCCCCTGCACCAAGTGTTACATTTGTTGTTCCTATATATGCATTACTATTTCGAACTTGAAGCAAAGCAAGCTCAGCACATGCGTTTGACAAACCTCTTGCCTGAACCATATATTCCTGAGACTGACTATTTTTACCAGCTCCAATTCCCAGCAAAATCAAAGACACCGCAATCGACAAACCGACCGCACTAACAACCATAACGCTAATTAACGTAATATATCCATTCCTTTGTTTAAGTATATTCATAATATTCTAAATAATTTTCACTTATCAATTTCCAGTTTTCAATTTCCGATTATTGTTTTCTATCATTCAACTCTAAAGTTTGAGTTATTTTTTGAAAAATCTTCAATAATTGCTGAACTTCATTCAGCAAAAGTTCTATTTTATAGTCATAACCTGGCTCACTTGTTTTTAACATTCTTAGCCAATGTTTTGTTTCTTGAGTCTCTTTTTTACAAATATATATTTTATTTCTAAAATCCTTACGAGAAGAAGCATTATTAGCTTCCATGTAATTAGCACCTATACTTGTTGCAGACCTAATTATCTACTTAATTAATACTATTGTAATAGTATCATATGCAATTGACTTGCAAAGCTTGATAACATCTTCACCAAATTTCTCGCACCTTTCTTCTAAATTATAATTACTCTCCATACATTATAATTAATTTTCATTTATTAATTTTCAGTTTTCAATAATTGAAAATCGCAAAATTGATCATTGAAAATTGTCTTAACGCAACGCTGCTGACCCATTAAAAGTAGCAGAATAATTAAATTCTCTTAAATCGCTTGGGTTATAATAATCCGCATCAAAGGAGAAGGTAACAATACCTGGAGTATCAAGAAAAGAATTATTATTAAAAACCAAATTCGTCACAACCAACCGACTACTATTCAAATTCACAGAAGTAGCCACACCTTCAGTCACCCGCACCTGACCAACACTCAAATCAAACACAGTTGGATCATCACCAGAAGTAATAACATCTAGAGTAAGCGAACTAGCACTAGCACCCACCGCAGGAGCTGTTATTCCCTCGGCATTTCTTATTACCTGAGTTATTTGTTGAACAATCTGATCACCTTGTTGCTCCACTTCCGCTATAACAGTATTTTTCACCCGCACTTCCAATAGCAAAGCCATAAACGAAGACGTTGCTGAAATAACCAAAATCATTATTGATATATACAACAATAATTCTATTAAAGTAAATCCTTTATTTTGATTTTTCTCTTTCATATTATAAACTAATTCCTAATATTACTTTTGTAGAAGCATCAGACATTTTAAATGTAATTGAAAAAGTATCTCCAGTCATATTACCATTGAACTTAAACTTATCAACATCATATGTAGTACCACTACTTAAAACAAAATCCACTATATCAATTTCTGTACCCGTTGGCTGTCTTCCATCTGGTGAACCTTCATTATTTTGTCTCCAAACCTTAGCATTATCAATTTTTATTTCTTCAATTAACTGACCATTTGTCCAAGTAAGAGTAATAGTATCAATAGTAATATTACTACCACTTGTATTTTCAACTGTTATATCTTGAAGTTCCTTATTACCACCACCACCTATACTTGCTGAAGAAGTATTTATAACTAGGTAAGTTGCTTGAGTAGCATTAGTCAAAGTCGTTGAATTCGATATATTCGAAATCGTAGAAGTATTTCCAACTTCATCTAAAATTTTAATCGCAAAATGATATGTAGTCGTAGCAGAAAGTCCTGTAACTGTCATTGACTCCGCTGATCCCGATAAGGAAGGAATTGGTTCCCCAGTTGCTTGAGTCGCTGTCGCCCAATTCCCCTCAGAAATAAGTGAGGTTGAATATCTAATATCATAAATAGTTGCTGTACCAGTAGCCCCATCATCACCTCTCGCCGTCCAAGCCAAATCAATTGAACTTGAACTTGGATTTGAAGCCACTAGATCTGACACTGCCGCTGGTGCTGTTGTATCAGCAGCAGCCAAAGTTGTTGAGTTTGATATATTCGAAATTGTAGAAGTATTTGGAACTTCATCAGAAATTTTTATGGCAAAATAATATGTAGTCGTTGCAGAAAGTCCTGAAACCGTCATTGACTCCGCTGTTCCCGCTATCGAAGGAGTTGGTTCACCCGTTACTTGTGTCGCTGCAGCCCAATTACCTTCAGATATAGTTGAAGTTGAATATCTAATATCATAAGTTGTCGCCGTACCAGTTGATCCGTCATCACCAGAAGCTGTCCAAGCCAAATCAATAGAACTTAAAGTTGGAGTTGAAGCCGCAAAATCTGACACTGCCGTTGGTGGGATTATATCACAAACAGTTGGATCTAAAATTGCAGCACCAGAAGGAATGACACCAGATGGTGTTTCCGATCCTTTTGTTATATAAACAGCATCAATTGAATGAGCAGATTCACGTACCCATAGATTAAAAACATTCTGTCCAATCGAACTAACTGAAACAGTATTCAAACCAGTCTGAATAATATTTGTCCAAACCCACTGATCATATATAGTTTCTGCTAAAGCTCCAGTATAAGTACCATTCAAACCAATATAATTAGAATTATCACCAGCACCAGTCGCATATCCTCTCATCCAAACATTATAAGTACCTGTCTCAGGAAATGACAAAATATATTCCTTTCCCTCATGTATTGGTGGAGCCGTTGTACTTCCTCCATTACTATATAAATAACCTGTTCCACTATAACCTCCAAGAGTAGTTAACTCTGTGAAAGATCCTGTTCCCTGAGAGATTGTAGAATTAAAGTTTTCTGCTTCAATAAAGGTACCAGTAACATCAACCTCACAAACTAAGTCAACCAAGGTTGTCTCATTTGTAATATTTGAAATATCAGAAGTATTGGGAAAGACATCTAACGTCTTTATTGCAAAATAATAAGTTGTACTTGAACTAAGTCCACTAACGGTCATTGACTCTGAAGTCCCAGCAATTGATGGGGTTGGCTCACCTGAAACTAAAGTCGCTGCCGTCCAATTTCCTTCTGTAATTATTGAAGTTGAATAACGAATATCATAACTTGTTGCTGTACCTACTCCTGCGTCATTTCCTGGAGCTGTCCAAGAAAGATCCACCGAATCAGCGGTAGCACCTGCAGCTGCTAAATTACCAACCGAGCTTGGAGCTGTCAAATCAGGAACATAAACTAAACCAGCAAAATCTACACCTTGAATCCAGGCTGGGAAATCCTGACCTGATCGTCGTCTCTCTAATCTAATAGTCGTGTCATTTAAATATCGAGCAGAAAATATTGGTCTTGGGAATGCTGCCCCTGTTCCATTACAACCATTTGAAATCAATGCCATTCTAGACGAACTATTGTTCGCCGAAGTTACATTAGCATCATATGTTAAGTCTCCACTATTACCATCAACCTTGAAACCATAATCTACTACTAAAGCAGGATGAGTTAATGTGTAAACTTCAAATGCACGGTTATCAGAATATTCCTGTCCCACTGCAACAGTAGTCTCATTTGTATTAATGTTAACACCATCTCCAAGTGTAATTAAAGTACCCTCGGATGAATCACCAATACCACCATCCTCTGTCCAACCAGTACCCCAGACCCAAGTATTTTCACGTACCACAGATGTAATACTGGCAGTATCATATTCACCAACAGCATTTGCACCAGCTCCTCCATTATTACCAGTAACATTCGCTCTTTGAACATCCCACTCTGTGCCCCAGTCAACCACCATAACAGTACTTGTAGCATCAGTTAATGACCCACCAGTTGATTCACGTTCCCAATTAATAACATTTGTTAATGATGGATAAATTTTTGCCTGACAAGCAGAATGATCATTTGTAGAAGTACCCTCAGTAACACAACCAGACCCATTATAACCACCCATAAGCATTATTTGATCAATGTCTGTCCACGAAACAACTGAAGTATCTGATCCAGTCTCATTGGTTCCTCCATGGGTAACTTCTTCTACTGTCAATAATTCAAAACCAGCGCTATTACAATCTGCCAAGCACTCAACTACGGTAACTACTCCACTCCATGAATTCACAAAATTACCACGAGTTAAACTTATAATATTATTGCCAGAAGATGCATCTAGATCTCCGGTGCCGAAAGGATCAGCTGTGAGAGCTGCGTAATTTTCATCTGGCCCACGATTATTACTTCCAGAACCATCTCCATCACTTCCCTGAACAATAACGAAATAATCACTTTTTAAATCTTGATCTAAAGTTAAATCATAACCAGTTCCAGAAAAAGAACCAGGAGCCAAATAATATTCAGTTGTTCGAATAACTAACTGACTTCCACCAGTAGTAGTCTCTGTTACAATATTTGAAATACCTGAAGTATTTGGAACTTCATCTAAAGTCTTAATTGCAAAATAATATATTGTTCCTTCATCTAAATCTGTAACTGTCATTGCTTCAACTGTTCCAGCAATAGAAGGAGTAGGTTCTCCTGTTACTTCAGTGGCACTAGCCCAATTACTGTCATCAATAATTGAAGTTGAATATCTAATATCATAAGTCACAGCTGTACCAACAGCACCATCATCTCCCGGAGCTGTCCATACCAAATCAACGGTTGTATCAGTCGGCGAAGAAGCTAATAAATCAGTCACCGCTTCCGGCAAGATAGCGTCTCCTGCCACAACAGTAAAAAACTGAGGCCCAGTATTTGGAGCACCCACTATAAAGATAGCACATTGAGTTGTATCATAAGCCACCCCATACATCTTGGCACCAAAATCAAAACCAGTAATAAGTACTGGACTTGTTTCTGTTGTCACATCATATAATTGTAACTCATCATTTGCATTACTATTACTACTAACAAACAAAATTCTATTTACTGACTGATCATAATACGCGACCGCCAAGCCTAATACAACATCTCCTATATCAAAATTAGAAAATTCACTTGTTGCGTCAATATTTTCTGGATCAGAAACATCCACAAAATAAATATAACCATCATCATTTCCCAAGACAACAGTACTTTCATAACCAGAAACTACCTGTGCTGCTAAAAAACAATCATGAGGAATCTTGCGTTCACCTTCCTGAACATCCAGCTCAGAGTAAAGTTCCATTGAACAAAACTCAGTGAGCCATGCAAAGAAAGACATAATCATCGGATTCTGCGTCCGAATCATGAACATGTCTTCATCCCAATTCATACTTATCGAACCAAGAAATCGAAGTATCGACATTTTATTTCTTAAACTTGGAACAACAAAAGCACTTGAAATGTAATTAACCATCTTGAATGGCACTGGATCATGCAAATGTCTACGACGCACATCTTCTGTCGTAAAAAACTCATTCAGCATGTAAGCAACCATTCTTCTCTCTTGTCCATTCTCAATAAAAACGAAATTTCCTAGATCAGCTTTACGCAAATGCTCAATTGTTTCTTCCAAGGGCACTTTCTTTCCAAAAGAATCAGCAGTCACATGATTAACTTGCTTCACAAACTCCTCAGAATCCGGCATCGTCCCTTCATAACGATCAATCACAATTCTGTCCCACTCTTTCTTCACTTCGATAACCTCACCGTTCATGACAGCCTCCATGCCGTAAAGTTATATACGATTAATATATACTTCATGGCTTGTAAAAGAACTACAACTTGCTTTTCAGAAACATTCCAAAAAACAAAAAAACCAACCCCGATAGGAGGCTGGTGTAAGTCTACTTAAAATGTCTAATTCTTAAACAAAATAAACCCACATCAGATTCCTATCGGACCTAATTGCGGGTAATAACTTGTACTGGAATATTTAAACGTGTTTTTCATATTTTTGTTCTTCACTACTTATGACGAACCACTCCCATTTTCATTACACCTACTTATCCATTGTTTCAAGTATAAAACCGACCTTCTCATGACCAAAGAGACATGTCATATTTTTCTCACGAGCATATTTAACAAATAATTTTATAGCTTGATAAATTTTTGGAGATCTTTCATCATCATGAATCATTCTATCAAAGTCTACTACGACTGTATTAAGACCACAGCTTTCCACTTTATCAATAAACTCTTTAACCTCATTAACGTTATCATCTGTAATAATCATTTTAATCTTCAAACGATCTTTCAAATTAGTAGCTGTTGAATACTTCTTAATATTTTCCCAAACCTTATCGCAACAATTAACACCTTTCATTTCTTCATATGTTTGAGGTACTGCAGAATCTGCACTTATCATAAGAATTGTTTTTTGAGGATTCTGTTTTAAATAATTATAGATAGGTTGAGAAAAAATAGCCCCATTAGTGCAGACATTAACACTAACATTGTAATCATCTAGCACCGCAAAAAACTCATGTACATGACTCATCAAAGCCGGCTCTCCACCAGCAATATCTATATTACCATTTGGATCTAAAATTTCATTTTCTAACAAATATTTAATTGATTGAACCATTAACTCACCTGGAGTATCTATTGGTCTGACATAACTCTCCATACTAGTAAAACAAAATTTACATTTTAGATTACAAGTAAAATAATGAGACAAATTCACATTTGTTAAAAGATATTTTGAACCTATATAATATTTTTCTCGCAATAATGAACAACCTCGACAACCATCAAAAACTCCTATTTTATTCTTGTCAATCATTTCTTTTCGTTTTAATAACAATTCCTTAATTGGGAAAGGCTGATTAGTAGTTATTTCCCCAACTATTCGACGAGTACTACACTCAGGCTCCCAAGGTCCATCACAACAAACAACGGTAGTTGATGCAGCAGAAAAAACAGCCATACTATCTATAAACTTACAAGTCTTATATTTTTCATACATTTTCATAGGCGGATCAATCCCTAAATATTTATTCCAATACTTTTTTTGACCATCTACAGTTCTATTAATCTTTTTTTCATTAATTAAAAAATACTTTCCTTGATCATAAATATAAACCTTAATACTATCATTACTATTTAATAAAATCGTTTCCGCCGTCACCTTAAAACAAAAACCTTTTTTATCCGGTAAATCAGGTCGTAAAACATCAGAGATGCATTCAGCAATTATTTGATTATCCTTATTAGCTAAAAACACTTTTTCTGCAGTCAAACCATCAGAAACATTAACCGCCCAACCACTAATAACCATATACTTTTCATCAACAATACCAAAATGATCAACAGCTCCAAGTAAACCTTGATTTTTAGTATCTTCATTCATTATTTCACTCATCATAAATTTATATTTATTAATAAAAAAAGTATAACAGCATTACGAAAAACAATCAAAGTTGAAAAATATACCAAAAATGCTATAATATATTCAAGAATCATTAACTACTTATTACCTTTTACTATTTACTAATTCAAATAAATATCAGTAAACCTGTAAAATCTGTAATCAGTATCACAAAGAATATGACAAAACACACAGTAATTCGCACAATTTATCTTTACTTATTCTCACTAGTAGGCATCGTTCTACTAATCATCGGAGCAGTTAATTTCATCGACATGGGACTCAAAGCTTGGGTTTTCACCGAAGCAGAGAAACAACAAGAAATTAACTACGAACGTCCACCATCACCTCTATATATTGAAAAACAAATTGACATTGCATCAAAAGATGGTAAAAAAGTAGAATTGTCCGTCAATGACTACAATCAAGTTCAAAATGTAAT
>Ga0307989_1000925_pt1 | contig 17085 bp, 20 predicted proteins | sample EllFjometagen185_FD_203164 | JGI IMG/M metagenome (GOLD analysis project Ga0307989, IMG submission 203164) | Marine microbial communities from Ellis Fjord, Antarctic Ocean - #185 | ecosystem: Environmental > Aquatic > Marine > Unclassified | place: Southern Ocean | collected 2014-10-08
TCGCTGAGTGTGTTTTTCCATAAAAAGGATTTCCTTTTCCCTTTTGTGCAACGCTGCGCCTTTTTTTCGATTCCTCTGAACATTTCCTGCCTTTGTTTGCCTTGCCATTTGCTACCCTTGCACATGGAAGTGAGCAAAAACGGCGCAGTCCTTGTCTTTTATATGCAGCATTAACCTCAAATGAAATGCTGCAGCCTTCACAAGTCTTTATTACAATTATTGGAGTCTTTTTCTTTCGCATACATCTAAATATGTATCAATAACAGGATTGATTGTAAACTGTCCATTGATTCCCGTGATTAGGGCACGTTTCATTACTTCCTCGCATGCTCGAAGTTCTCTTCGAACCACTTTGAAGTATTCGCAATTGCTGGCTGGATCGGGGTCCTGACAAACACTGGAAACAGGTCATCAAAATATTCACTGACCGTTTGGCGCCTGAGTTGACCGTTTGGTTTTGATGTGTCCCAATCAACACCCACATTGAAATACTGCGCTACAATCTCGACAAGTTTCCTGATTTCTAATTCGTCGCCTGACACAATCAGTTTCTGTGGTAACTCATCAACGTTCGCCAGTAATTCAAAACATGCTTCGGCCAAATCATCAACGTAAATAAACTCACGTCGAGGAGAACCGTCTCCCCATGCCTGAAGTCTGGTTCCGTTTTCTCTGGCCAAATATGCCTTATGAATCAAGGATGGCACGACATGCCCGTGAGCAAAGTCAAAATTGTCGTTTGGCCCGAAGATATTGCCAGGGATAATTGAGCAGTAGTTTACGCCGTATTGTTTCCTGTAAGCTTCAATCTGGACGTCGACCATTCTCTTGGCATGAGCGTAGGCTCCATGAGCCGGAAAAGGAGGGCCATCGTGCAAAACAGACTCTGTCATTGTTTTCACGTCAGGAAAGGCGCACACAGATGAAAATGCAATCAATTTTTCGACGCCATGCTTCTTAGCCTCGTCGATAATCATGGTGTTCATCATAACATTATCAAAAAACTGCTCGGCTGGAGTTTCAAGGTTTTTCGCGATCCCCCCGACCCTCGCCGCCGTGTGGATGACATAGTTTGGTCTGTAGACATCAAACATGTCTTTGACACCGTCTTGTTCTGTTAAATCCCAATTTTCCCTTGCAGCAAAGATTACATCAAATTGTGAGTACTCTCCGGCAAGTCTGCGGATAGCATTACCAACGAGCCCATTGCCACCTGTGACCAATACTGTTTTCTTCATAATTTCTTTGCCTCAACGTTCAACGACATGAGCTGCCCACTGGATTTATCCATGTGAGGCAGGTATGCCTGGCTGTAATCGTCCACGAAAAAATGATCTGTCTTTCGCCAGTCATATATCTTCACATCACTAAATCCGGCCTGCTCTAGATCATACTTGAGCGAATCGAAATCCCATCCATGAAAATGAAAGTCGAAATCATATTTTTGGCCACCGAAAAAGAAAGCCTGGACCTCTGCTAGGTTTCCTTTGGTTGCATACCTTGCGCATGCTTCATACATGTCGTTTGCGAAGATTACCCGTATGGCGTTGAAGATGCTGGAGTAGTACTTTACCATCTCCGCTTCGGTCAATCCCATTCTTACAACTTGCTTCGGGTAATTTCCATGAAGCTTCTTGATGAACTTGAATGTTTTCTTGTCTTCACATCCGATCGCCAGTAGCAAATGATTCTCAACGAAGTCAGATGTTGCACACCTTTCCCTTAGAAATTCTGGCACGAAACAGATGTTCATCCCGTACTTCTCTCTAGGTCGTCCAGTCGTCCCTGGTTCAACCGTAGACTTTATGACGATGATTCCACCATACTTGCGCTTTCGTAGCCTCTGGACTGTATCCTCGACCACAGAAACATCACACGTGCCATCTTCCAACTGGTCAGTTGGGACACTTATGAAAACAATTGATGCACTTAGGACATCTTTCAGTTTTGAACCGTCTTTTATGTCGTAATGGACAACCGTGTGCCCTAACTTTTCGAACCCGAACTTGCAGGCCAAACCTACTGTTCCCAATCCTATTATTCCGACTGTTTGCTTTTTCAATTTGACCTCTAATCGTTGTTGAGCGCTAAAATCTCGTCATATGTTGTTGGACGAGTTCCTTTAAAGCGATGCTGCCAATAATCAGGTGTGCTCTCCCAGTTGTTGAGTGGGATTTTGATTCTGGAGCGAGCTGCGCCAGGTGATGCATACATCTTGTCAAATATTGGCTTGTCTGAGATTGTTTGTGCGTCGTGGATTGCAGCATGGTCAACCGTTCGGTTTCCATAGTGATCACACGTTGTCGCCGTTGTCAATGAATCATGTAATCTTCCGGCGTCGGCTTGGATGCGAAACATCAAATCATGTAGTGGATGGTTGATATACTCAAATGAGCAATCCCATCCACCGAGCGATTTCAAGTATCCCGTTTGCATCAAAGGGTGCATTGACATTTTCCATTCCCGGTTTACGCCAGGAAGACATGCTAAATCAGCGTGATAATGTGCCCACCAGAATGCCGGTGGGAGTTCTCCGCCAGAAAAGTTGATGCCTTCACGGTATCGCATGTTGACAACATCTTTCTCGCCGAGATTCTCATCGTAAAACGCGATTGCACTATCGATTGCCGACTCATAAAACAAAGCGTCATCAACGCAATGATAAACTAAACGGCCCTCACATTGCAATAGCCCGATTTGTGCTGCACGAGTTGGATGACCGAAATCCTTGATAAGTTTTACGTTAGATAAACCGGCCTTGATTCTGGCAAATCAAAAGGGCTCACCAAAACAAGCTCGAATGAGTATTTTTGACATGAACCTTCAATTGATTTGTACATTCGCTCCCAGTTCGGGACACGAATTGCTGGCATTAAAACAGAAACATCAATCATACCTCAACTCCGATTCTCTTGAATATTGTACCCCAAAAGCAGGCAGGTGAAAAACGCTTATTGTAGAGTTCATATCCGGCAGCGGCAATCTTTTCTCGTTCCTCATCGTGTTCGAGATAGTAGTTGATTTTTTCGGCCAACTCTTCCTTCGTCCCGAATTCAGCATAGTGAACGCCAGGAGTCAATAGTTTTGATGTCACATCATTTTTGTATTCTAGGAGCATAACGCCAGCAGACAACGTTTCAAGAACTCGGCCCTTCATTTGGTGCTCGCCTTTGATTGCAGATTCTGAAAAGTTCACACTCACTTTTGATGATGCAATTAGGAACGCATACTGTTCAGGCGAAAGTTTTGCCTCTCGCTGGCCACCACTGACTGACAACTTGCAACCCTCCTGTTGGGTATGCTGAATAAACGGTCCTCGGTGAGTATATCCATTCAGGCTGCCAACAAAAACTGCATCATATTGCTTCGTCTTCTGTTTGTAGTACATCCTTGGGTCCTGAGGTGTTGGTAACCGAATGTGATTATCGATGATTGTCTCGTCCCGTTCGTAACACCACGAAACATGTAGTGATGACACATCTTCGAGTTCTCGTATCGTATCGATGATTGAATCGCGTGTGTCAGGCCAAATGAATACAACCTTCACACCCAAATTATGCATGAACTCATACGATTTTCTTGTCGGGTTCATCAGGCTTGTACCCAAGTGGGAAACCACAACAACATCAGGTTCGAATGACTTCATCACGTTTGGAATCTCTTCATCGACATGCTTATTTGATGTGTACTTATATTCGTCATAGTGGAATACACCAATCTCAACATTGTCGAGAGACGCCAATGTACCGAACAAATTATGGTAGTGATTTGTTAGGCCCATGTCAGGATTCCCGTCGCACCATTTTTCCGTGAGGAATAGAATCTTCTTCTTACTTTTCATTGTAGTAATCTCCATACTCGACTAACAGTGTACTTTTCCCGTCGGTCCTTGTATATGCTTTGTAGTATGCTTCGAATATTTGTCCTGGTTCTTCAAGTCGGACCACTTCAATATTTTTGACCATCTTGCTGAACCCATCTGTGAAATCGCCCACATGTTGAATTTGTGGATGAAGAGGACATTCGGATCCAATGCTAGTTCGAATTATTACCCGTGGATTGTATTCGCCATGAACCAAAAACCCAATCGTTTTTTCCAATGTTATGTTTGTTGAAAATATCGATAATCTGCTGCTCATTTCCGTTGCAGAGATGAACAGGTGCCATGATTTTTGCATCGTTGAAACATTTTGCGATGTCACCTTCGAAGGTAATCAAACTTTCTGGTGTCATTTTAGTCATCATGAACCTCTAGTCTGCGATACGTGCGATGATCCTATCGTAAATTGCGTCAACTGATAGACCATTGTTGTCCAACAGGTAATCCCGGGATGCATTTTGCAAAAGGTATCGTTCAGGTAATCCAATTCGTAGGACGTTAGCTCGCCATTGTTCATCCGCTAGAAGCTCACAAATTGCTGAGCCTAAGCCGCCTGATAACGTTTGCTCCTCAACTGTCACGATGTTGAATGATTTACCTATTTCTCTCGCCAGTCTCGGGTTTATCGGTTTTACCGTTTGAACGTCATATACACTTACCTTGTAGCCGTTTGCCGCCAATTTGTTTGAAACATCAACACAGCGACCTAACATATACCCACTTGACACAATACAAACATCATTTATTTGTGTTGGGTGTGACCATTGCGTTGCTCGCAAATTATGAAAGCCGTTCACTGTGATGTGCGCTGCAGCCTTATCGTTGTATATAGCCTCAACGGTTTCACTGTGTTTTCGTTCGAGGCGAACATATCGAAGCTTAGGAATGTTGTATGTCAGCTTGACCAACTCCTTCACTGCCTTGTTGTTGCTCGGACTGATTACCTCAATTCCCAAAATTGAACGCATGTAGGCAATATCATCGTTTGGTTCGTGAGCGGGACCGGCTGGCGAATAGCCTAGACCAACTCCGTTTCCAATGATTGTGATTGGGTTTTTCGCCAAGGCACATGAGTATCGGACCTGCTCAAAACAGCGTGCTGCCCAGGAGGCCATGAAGTAAACGTACACCTTCTTACCGCCGGCTGAAAGCCCTGCAGCGACGTTAATCGTGTTTTGTTCGGCAATCCCTGTTGCAATAAACTGGTCCGGAAGTTCTTTGCGCCATCTGTCAAGAGAAGGTGCGCCCATGTCGGCGGACAGAAGCATGATATCGGGATCGACCGTCGCAAGGTCAAAAAGCGTTGAAAGGAAAACATCTCGCTGGGCTGTCATTGTAAGTCACCTCGGCCTATTTCTAATTGTTCTTTGCTGCTTGGAATGATTGTGTGATACCGCCAATCACCTTCCATGTAGCTCACGCCTTTCCCCTTCACGGTTTTGGCGATGATGATTTGTGGTTTTGAGCCGTTTGCGTTTCCAAATGCATCGCGGAGTTCATCGAAGTTGTGGCCATCGATTTCGCGGACATTGAACCCAAAGCTTTCAAATTTTGCAGCGAGTGGCTCCAAACGAAGAAGGTCCTCTGTTTTTCCCAGGATTCCCATTTCATTTCGGTCAACGATGAAATGCATATTTCGAAGGTTGTGATGTGCGATGAACATCAGCGATTCCCATACAGCGCCCTCATAAAGTTCGGCGTCTCCAAGGATGACGTAAATCTCTTTGTTAGGCTGAGCCTTTGCAAGGCCGGCCGCATACCCGATACCGTTGCCGAGTGAGCCACCAACGAAAAAGCAGCCCGGGATCGACGAATCCGCGTGGAGTCGTAAGATGCCGTCGGGCTGACAATATCGTTCAAGCTCTGATTTGTCAAAATATCCCTCATCAACCAAGATTGGGTAAACCGCGGGGGAACCATGTCCCTTACTGAAAATTACCACATCGTCTTTGTGATTGAATGGTGTTTTCTCATCGCAGTACATTGAAACCAGAACGTCGACCAATGATAGGCAACTTGCTAAATGCCCTTTTCCTGATGTCGTCTTGAAATCAAAAATTCGTTGACGTACTGATTTCGCCTTGGCTTTAAGGGCATCGCTCATTTTTTGTCTCCTAAGATTTTCCGGCGGAGCTTGATTTTCGTCATCTTTTCTATATTCTGACGAGGTACAGAGCCATATTTTTTCTCTACCCGCTCTAAGAACTTTATGCTTGTATGGTACTTTGTAAAGGCCTCATCCCTGAACTTCAGTACCTCTGCAGCCATCAGGCTCTTTGTTGGAAGTGGAAGTGTGTCCCATGAATGGAACGAAAATCCTGAATATTCTTTCGGCAACGGAATTCCTTCATCAAGGGCTTCCTTGTAAAGCCGGCTTCCTGGGAGTGCCATGGCGGCATACATGTTCCAAGCCATTGTGTTCAGTTCAAGGCTCAGATCCAAAGTTTTCTGCATTGTCTCATGGGTATCGCCTGGAAGTCCGACTAAATAGTTTGCGATGATTTCGATGTCATGATCGTGGACCATCTCAACAACCTTTTCAATCGCAACATCCTTGAACGAGCCTTTTGTGACCTCGAGGCGAACATCACGGTCGGCACTCTCGATGCCCAAACAAAGCCACTTGATTCCAGCCTTACGGATGAGTTCAACATTTTTTGGGTTCTTGATTGTGTCGACACGAGAATATGCCCACATATTCAATATTTCGCCATAGCCTCTTTCAATCAGCATCTCACATAACGGAACGTAGAACTTCCTATTGAGTAGGAACATTTCGTCGCTGATTCGTAGTGTCTTCACACCCATCGCGACGAGCTTATCGAATTCCGTGATGATGAACTCAGGTGACCAAAACCTCATGCCGGCATAATCTGATGCGACACCAACCGGTTTTGTATCATTGCGGTTCAGGATATTGATCATGCAGAAGCTACACTTGAATTGGCAGCCCAATGATGTATAAATCGCGGCGAAAGGTGTTCTGTCCTCGTGCTTATATTCTGCATGCCAAAAATGAGCACGATAAAGGTCAAGCGGTTTGTCTTTATACGGGAGCAAATCCCAGGCATAACCTGGTAGATCGATGTCCATCCTATCTTGTGGGACGATAGCAGCAGGGCTCGTAAGAAATGGACCCTTCGGTGTCATGTAGCCTAAACCATTGACCTTTGACAGATTCCGTTGTTCGAAATTTGGTTGTTTCAATACATCTCTCAGTGCATAGACGCCCTCATTCGAGAAGATGAAATCGAAATGCTGGCCTTCCTCCACCAATGTCTTATATGGGAGCGCCTGAACATGTGAGCCGATAATTGAAACAGTCGTTTTGATGCCTGCTGTTTTGATTGCCTTTGACAATTTCACCGTTGCAGCCATATTCACTGTTCCGGAATTAGGATTCTGGCCGTAAACGACGAAACATGTGAGCCGGGGTGCTAGGCTTCTAATTCGATGAAGTGTCTCAGGTTCAGATAATTGTTCGGCAAGAACATCAAGAATTCCCACCTCATAGCCTACTGATCGACATGATTGTGCCAAGAGTAATGACCACGTTGGTGTCTCGATCGCAGAATAGTCCTTTGACAAATCCTGATATATTTCGCTGGCATTTCCAGGGTTTACAAATAGTACGTCCATTTACTCGCCTCCAATTGCTTGTTTCAGTTTCTCGATCGCAGCTTGCCTTTCAGCAACCATCTTATCAGATCTGAATAAGCTCTCATTGTTATCATTTTGTCTTCGGTGCTCACCTAGCATCGTTGTTTCATCAACTGCACTCTTCCCTTGTGTCCAGTGCATGTGCTCGATGACAAGATCCTTGACAAAAACATTTCTTCCTACCGCGGATGCCAGTTCGAACATCCATGTATCAGACCAGTCGGCCGTAAAGTACGGCGCCGATGCATAGCCCAAAAGTTCGATCCAATTGCGATGGAGTCCGTAATGGGTTGCAAAACCTTCATCGTGGATTCCGTCGCAACCGTAAACAAGTGCCAAGCGATCTTCACGCTTCGAGAACTCTTCATCAATCTTTAGATCCCAGTCCTGAGTCCTCATGATCGTGTCATCGCCGAACTGCATCATCACATCAACGTCGGATTGCTCGAACAAAACATTGTATGTGTCTGATAACGGTCGGGTATTATGCTTTTCAACAATCACATTGACTGGTACCGGGCAGATTATACGATGCAAAAAATTGAGCGTGTCAGTATCATCATCGTCGACGTACAAATGAAATGAAACCCGCTCAGGTTTTGCCGCCGTTGCAACAAGACTATTCATCAGTCGTGTCAACATTGGAACGCGTTTCCTCGTTGGACAGAAAATCCCTATCTTAAAATTAGTAGTTGGCATGCCATGGCTCCTCTAGGATGTTGTATGCTGCTTGAACTTGCTTGATTCCAGTCTTCAAGTCGACAACACATTCAAATCCTAAATCATAGATTTTTTGGCTACTGACGATGTAATCGCGCTTGTCTGGATCTTTGAAATTCTCATTCACATAAATCTCGCATGGAATGACCTCAGCAATTTGCTGGGCGAGTTCCATTTTTGTGCAGTTTAGGGCGTCATTGCCCACATTGAACACTTGGTCCTTACATACAGTCCAGTTATCAACGACGAATCTAAAAGCTGCACAAATATCTTGGATATGCACATAGTTTCGCTTGAATGAGTCCTCGTAAAGAACGAGCGCCTTTTCCTTCATCGCTTTCAATGTAAAGTTGTTGATAAGCAAGTCTGAGCGCATCCTTGGGGAAGGACCGTATACTGTTGCCAAACGCAGCGTTGTGCATCCTGGTGTATTGATGTAAGCTGTCTCCGCGTTAACTTTTGTTTTGCCGTATAGGGTAATTGGCGTCATTGGAGATTCTTCTGTACAAACTGCGCCCGCGTTGGAGTTTCCATAGCCTGAATTTGTGCATGGATATACCACGATCTGATCTGCACGCTTGAGAACGGCAATCGTTTTGTTCACTTTTTCATTAATCTCAACGGCATCGCGTGGATTGTCTCGACATAGTGGAAAACCGACCAATGCTGCAAGAGGGATAATAATGTCTGCTTTGTTTAGCTCCCATGCCAAAAGAGCGTCATCCCTCACGTCACCCTTTATAAACGTGAAATTCTCATGTGTCAAGTATGGAAGAAGACTCGTTTTGTTGTACATCAGCGAGTCAATTACAGTCACTTTGTGATCATCTAGGAACAATGGAATCAACGAACTTCCAATGTAACCTGCTCCGCCTGTAATAAGTACTTTTTTCATGATTTCCCCCAACTGATTTCCCAGTCTTTGAAGTCAGCAGCGAGACAATCAATCTTGTAGTCCTTACGGCCGCCAACCTTTTCCTGGATTTTGTTTTTTGCTGTATTACGAATACCATTCAGGCCGTGGGTCAACTCAAGGTCGTTTCCTTCACCGATGCCCTTCCTGTAATTTGTTTCGTTGTGCCAGATATGCAGGTTCATTTGCGACAGAACAACAATAGCACGAACAACGTCAGATGAGAACTTCAAGTCCTCATTTTCAGCCAATAGTTGAATGTCGTGCAAAATATCGCTAATCTCATCTGCGTATTCTGCTTTGTGTTCGACAATGAACACTTCTTTTAGTTGTGCGATTGACAACCTGTCAACCAACTCAGAAAGAGTTGGAAGATATTTCCTATCAGTCATTTTGACCCCTTATTTTGTCTAGTAGTATATGAACGTTTTTTCTGTATTGCTCATGCGAAAACCGAGTGGATGCTTGGTGCTGGACTCTTTCATTCAAATTAAATTCTCGCAGAATTGCATTCATTGTATTATAGTAATCGTTTACGACTGATTTTTCATCTTTCCATTCAATCCATTCATTCATGACCTGTGAATCTTTGCAAACAGCCTCATCGGCGACAGGAATCGTAAGATTGTATGGCGTTCCAATCACACATGAACCAAGGTTTTGGGCCTCCATCTGAGCCAGACTGCAATAATCCTCAATGCAAAACCATGCTGTCACTTTTGCGTTTGAACACAGCCTGAGGTAATCCTCGTTTTCGTATGACCCATAATTTATAATTCTGTATGAAACACCGGCTGTCTCAAGCTTCTCACAGAATGCTACTGCCATTTTGAATGATTTGCCATCATTCACCCTGTCTTTAACATATACCAAAACGTCGATGGCACGAGACTTGTCATTGCCGGGTTTGGTTGCTGGGAGTTCATAGCAATATTCCAGAGTCTCGCACCGTTTGATGCCCTTGGCAAACTGCTTCACATGGTTGGTGTAATAATCGGCGACATTGAGATTTACAGCAGCACCAGATTCTTCAAGGTACCATCGTTCCCAGTCATCGGTGATACCTTTGTCAGCTCGTTCCATCACAACGTTTGGGCCACCAATGAAAGGAATACCGGCCTCTTTGGCTCGCGCCAGAACAATCGGTGGAAACCTCACATATGCCCATGCAAAATCAAAACTTGAAAAGCAATTCGGGTCATCCCAAAGCTCTTGGGTCAAATCAACAAGCTCAAAGTCAGGGTGGTTTAAAGCTGCAGCATGGTGTGAATAACCGACTGCTGGTCCTAGGACTTGTGGTCTTGAAACGGACAAAATTCGAATTTTCTTTTTCACATTTCCTCCGTGTTCGTGGATGTGTTCCTACGATAACAATATAGCTTTTCATTCAGAACCACTGTCCTGCCAAGAAGAGCAGTCAACCTGAAATTGAAATCAGAATCTTCGCTTAGAAGAACCCTTGTCTTGGTTCCTGGTGGATTGAATCTAATACCAACATCCCAAACATCCTTCACAAACATCGCAGATGCTCCCGCCGTCTCATATGGTCCTGTAAAGTAATGATTGATTCCCGGTGTTTTGTATCCTTCCAAGACATGTGTTCTAATCTCAGTTGGCGGGATAATCTGCAACGCTGGATCTTCGTTTGCTTTCTTTGACCAACATTTTTCGATGTCTTCATCATTCCAGCAATGATAAAATCCTGTCAAAACGTGCATCGTTCCTGGCGCTGTCTTGAAAACACCAACTTGTCGTTCGATCCTGTCGCTGAGGCATACATCATCTGCATCCAGCGTTGTAATCAATGTGCACTCAGTTCGCTCTATTGCATAATTGAGAGCATACCATTTTCCGCGATTTGTCGGAAGTTCATGATATCGAATCCTGTCATCGAGGAGCATATTTTTCTCGACGATTCGTGTGACTTCTTCTTGATCATCTGACCCATCATCCACAACTACAATTTCAAGATCTTTGTATGTTTGTTCCCTTGCTGATGCTATGCTCTCCTCTAGGTACTGGGAATGGTTGTAATTTGCAATAATAACACAGACTTTCATCGGACACCTTCCCATGCTGAATCATCAATCCTTTCATGTTTCCTGAGGATTCTGATGTTGTATTTTTTCTCAAGATTTCTCAGTCGCAACTCTTCATCCTTTTCTTTTTTGTATCTTACATCTTCGCGAGCTTGTGCAACTTCTCTCATTGAGACAGAATCAGGATCTGCTGCCCACTTCTTCAGCAACTCATACATTCTGTTTGGATCCTTTCTCATTGTTTCGCCAGTTTATATGCATCGATGATTATATCTACGAGTTCGTCTTCGGATGTTACCCGCCGGGCTTGAGCTTCGGTCATCAATTGTTCTGGTTTCCACATCAACTGATATGGGTGGCCATTCACAACGATGAATTTCGTGTCTGCGGCTTCGATGAAATGAACATCGCCTGCATAGACATTCAATTTATTCGCCAACTGGGTTTTCAGTTCGTTCTTCGTCATTGTTGTTTTCCATTATCTTTGGATGTCCGCACTCAACCGTTATTGAGGGCGTGGGTTGTGAAAAGTCGACTGGACTATGGAAAACCCAGCCTCCCATTTTCTCCTCTAGCTCATTCGCTAGTGAAGTAATCTCTTCGTCTGAAACTTCTGACCACGGTTTCTGGAAGAACATGTTGTTTTCCGCCGTGTCTTCCTGCTCGATGTTATACAGTGACTGCCAATGTGTTCCCCAATAATCACGGTACGTCCTAATTTTTCTTTCCAGATCGCGCCATGAATAATGATGCACGCCTGGGAGGAGTGCTACACAACGATTGAACCATTCTCCGTATTGGGACAATGCTTCTTCATTTCCAATCAGAGCAGCCATCCTAGCATCGTGTGCCCCTTCATTGTAGAAACTGGCATGGGGGATCAGTTCAAGCGTGTCTTTGTGGATGAAATCACAGCCATCGCTGCCTGGAAGAGAATACGTGGCACCATTCTCGTCAGTTCGTCTCAGTTGTCCTGGAATTCCGTGAGTAATATGTGGTAGGTTCCTCGACAGTCGCCATTTCCATGGGTTGACATCGATTCTCACCTTTCCGCCGCTCCCCCAGTATTCAGTGACTGGCAACGAAATCAGGTTCGCATAGTTTGGGAAGTTCTGGACCGTTTTTCTGATCTTGTCATAGTCATTTTCATGGACGATTTCGTCGGCATCCTGTTGCCAACAGAAGTCACCTGTGCATAGACTTCGTGCCCTGGCTTTTTGTTCGCCGTCGAAGACTGCAAAACGTGGGTAGTCCCAGTCTAATTTTTTCTGCTTGACTTTCAAGGACACATGGTTCGGCGAATGATTTGCCCATGTTTTGAGCTCTTCCCATGTACCGTCAGTTGAACCGCCATCCAGAACAATTACCTCGTCACAGAAACCAAACATAGACAGGATCGCCTCACGGAATGGATAGTCTTGACGGAAGCAATCCTTCGTCGTCATGTAACCTGAGATTTTTGGTTTATGGTTCATATCATGTTGAACCTGTTTCCAAAACGTGTCACGTGAACCGTAGAGATATTCTTCAATCGCAAGGATGTCGTCAGTCGCAAACCAATCCTCATCTTGGTGCTGGACATATTCGTTGAGCACCAACTCACAGCCTAATAACTTTGCTTCGATAACCATTCTTGGGCATGTATCTTTGCCCCGTGGGAGATATACGAACCCTTTCGCCTCTGATAGCTTGAGGAGTGTTTCATGGTGTGACAGACCCCAGACAACTTCGTATTCGTGTCCTTGATCGATGCACCATTGTTTTGCCTGGTCTGCTCCCTTCACCCAGGAGTCTGAGCCTAGAACAATCCACTTTTTTCTGTCTTTATCCTTGGAACCGTGCCTGATGAGCTTGATGTCTACGAATGTTGCATCATCGAAAACTGAGCTTAGCACGCAGTTGTTCTTTTCTACCAAAAATGGAAACTTACTGAAATAATGATTTTGCTGAGCTTCGCTCATCCACCATAGTGATCTAGCACCGAAGTAGAATGCTGAAATCATCTTCCCAACTTCAGCTTCATGACAGTCACATTCTTTCTGTTCAGCAAATTCATGTTTTTCTGGTGATCTGTACCTGCAATATTTGTAGTCGTATTCTAGAACACTATATTTCAGATTTGCAACGATGCTAGGAATCAGTCTCACATCAAGACCTGAGAAGTTACCAAAGACCCAATGCTTTGTTGAACCTTGTTCTAAAAGATTGATGTTCACATCTTTCGATAAGATTTTCTGAACAGTAACTGGTGCACTTTTTATTAAAGCTTCAGATGTCAGCTCAGCACCACCTGAATAGTTCTCAACGAACATATCAGCTACAAAAACTACATCAGTTTCTTCGTTGATTATGATTGCTTTCTTGTTGTTGCCAAAAGGACTGATCAACTGCATATTAGTTTCCCTAAAGTTAGTATATACCGATTGCTGTGTTTTTTCAATCAGTGTCTATAACATATTGGTAGTTGCTAATCTGTTAAAAGATACACCTCAACCCACGAAGCAACATATATCTGAGTTCACGAAGATATATGTTGCTGGAATCTTATTTATCTTGGTATTTCATTTTTTTAGTAATATGAATTTCAGCGAGGTTTCTTGGTTTTTCCATAAACATTTTATAGCTCATTTTGAGCAGATGTACAAAACTATTTTCTAGAGCGACTTCGCGAATAAGCTCAGTCTCGTGAACCGTACTGCCGTATGGGTACTTTCAACCCACAATTCTAGGGTGCTACCGCCGGGAGGGACAATAATAATTCCTGCGGCAGCCAGGTTTCCTATACTTCCAACCTGATCCAGTCCTCGCTGCGCTGCAATTTGATTTTGAATCTCTCCGTCGAACCTGCACTCAAGTTTTACGATAGATTCAGCTGTTCCGGAAAACGCCGCGTTGAAATGAACATCCCATGGTCCCGGCTGCATAAGTATTTGGCCTGTTGTAGGATTAGCAAAAACAGAAGCCGTTCCAGACATTGCCGTCGAGTTTAAAGCATTCCAGTCAACAATTTCAGGGGTGTTTGCAACAAGCACCTGCTCGGTACCAGTTGTGTATGCGTACATGCCACCGTATGATGAGCCTCCTGTTCTAGTTCCTGATATGTGAACGTCACCTGTGAACTCAGCCACTCCGCGGATTGATGTACCTCTTGATCCTGTCATACCAGCAATTTGGACTGCGACATCCTCGCCGATCCCAGCAATGGCGTCGGAATGAAGAACAATTATGTCTGAGCGCAAATCAAGCATCGTCGTCGGTGTTGGAAAGAATGGTGAAGCTCCGCCATAGATCGATCCGGATACAACAACATGTCCGCCGAAGGCCGCAACGCCAGGTAAAGCTCCGTCTTTTGAACTTTCAGTTGCCCCTGAAACCCAAAGCATAATGTCAGTACCTGCAGTCGAGGCTGCCTCGACACCAGAACCTCCTGATATCGATATCGAGCCAGTTGTGAACGCCTCGGAGTCTGATGTGGAACCCCAAAATGTTGAGCCGCCTCCACCACCACCTGCTGCCAAAGTAACATTTCCGCTTGTGCCGGTTGTGATTGTCATTCCAGAACCAGCCACAAGGAATGAAGAACCGTCCGTCAATTTTGTTAGCGATCCAGTTATACCATTCAATGCATGCATGTTTCCTGATGTGACAACGTCACCGCCAAAAACAGCAACTGCTCTTGTTCCTGCATCTTTGCCACCGATATTTCCGGAAACGAAGAAAAACGAATCATCACCTGGTTGCGGCGGAATTTCCCATCCATATTCTCCTGTAAGTCCGCCGAACCTAACATCTGATGCTGTGTGTGCGATAGTCGATGCACCGTTCAAAATCCCGAGTTCAATATATGACGCGACAAGCTCAAGATGACCTGTTGCCGACTGCGTCATATATGTTGACCCGCCAGTCTGTCCAACTTCGAATCTGCTAGCCCTGATTGGGACGACTGTCATTGCAGATATATCACCGTTTGCAATCCCACCAGCCTCGACATCTAATTTGCCGGCACCCCAAGTGTCATTTGCGACACGACCAAAGACTAGTGCTTGGTCGGCGGTCGCCGATCCTGATGCGATGGCAATACCACCCTCTTGGTTCGAGAACGCATTTCCTGATGCGATGTAAATCAGCGGATCTTTCACAACCAGGTTGTCTGAGTTGACTGTTGTCGTTGTTCCGTTTACGGTAAGATCTCCGCCGACAGTCAACGTTGCGCCGTCATATGTAAGCCCTGAATCACCACCAAACGAACCGCCATCATTGAACTGAACTTGGTTCGGAGAACCTCCTGGTGTACCGCTGCCGCCGCCACCGGCTGATGCAGTTATGACGCCTTCTGGTGTAAAAATATTTCCTGAAACGAATATGTCACCACCAAAAAGTGTAACGCCCGGGGTTTGTGTTCCTTGCGATCCACTTGTTCCTGAAACAAATACAAAAACGTCCTGTCCTACATTTGCTAGCAAGACAGCGTTATCAATACCTGAACCATCAAAATCAACGCCTGGCGATGATGCACTGGCAACAAGTAGGCTCGGCATATTGAGTGTTGAACCTGATGCGATGAGCTGTGTGGTCCTTATTTGACCAGCCCTAAAATCTTTTGCCATTTTATCCTCCGGGGGTATTGCTATTCATTATTGATATGAAGCTTGACTTCGCCGCTCCTGCAGGCAGTATTCCTAAACTTTGTGTAATAGACAATTCTGTTTCAGTGCTTGTTCGAGACACATTGTATAGATGTACATTCCCATATGGGTCGTCAGTTGTATCATTCCCAAAATTTGATGAAAATGAATATCGTTGATCCGGATTAGATTTGAGTGCAACATCTGCAGGTGAGGCGGAGCCTGTAGAAACTAATGATGGATCAGTTTCATTTGCAGCATTACCGGCCATGATTGCGAAATTATTTAACCTCATCCTGTTTTCACCGCGAAGACGTCGACAATACCTGTGAATTTCGCTGATGCTTTCACAACTATCTTTTTATTCGACGTGCTTGCCGAATCAATGTATATGTTTACGTTGACACCTGACGCATCACCAGTATCCCGAGCAGCAATAACAACTTGGTACGAATCATCCAAGAAGGGCGATTCGAATTCTAGGGTGCCTGAATCAGCGTCGGTAAATGTGATTGAACCAACTTCAATCGATATATTCTCAGTGCCTAGGTAAGACAAGCGTTTCGGAGCCCTAATTAAAGGGTACCGTTTCGCATATCTATTCCTATCAATCAGTCGAGCTCTAAGACTTCCCATGAAACTGTACCTCTGGGACTAAATATCAGTCCAGAGAAGTTTCAAAGCAATTGACTTGCTTCCGACGCGATTGTTGACCTGATGCCAACAGGCAAATGAATATGTGCCGTGTGGAGTGACTCGCGCATCTTTTTAGCAACTATTGAAAGGCCATTCGTCTCTTTATTGATGTACGGAGTGTCGATCTGGTCCGTGTCGCCCATCAAAATAATTTTGCTACCTTCGCCTACACGAGTGATAACTGTTTTCAATTCATGAATTGTCGCATTCTGGGCCTCATCCAAAATGATGAATGCATTCGTGAAGGTTCTACCTCGAATGAATGACATTGGAGCGATCTCGATCAAACCATTAACATGAAGCATCTCGAATTTTTTCTGGTCTTTGAAGTGGTTCCTGAGGTTATCGATTGCTGGTGCCATCCATGGGGCCATCTTATCATTTGCATCGCCGGGGAGGAAGCCCATTTCCTTTCCGACAGGTTGGATGTTTCTTGTAATTACGATGCGCTCATACTTTCCGTCCTGAACCTGGCTAATTCCCGCTAGCAAGCTCATGAATGTTTTTCCTGAACCGGCGAGACCTGACATTGTGATGAGCGAAATCGTATCG
>Ga0307989_1000926_pt1 | contig 17077 bp, 17 predicted proteins | sample EllFjometagen185_FD_203164 | JGI IMG/M metagenome (GOLD analysis project Ga0307989, IMG submission 203164) | Marine microbial communities from Ellis Fjord, Antarctic Ocean - #185 | ecosystem: Environmental > Aquatic > Marine > Unclassified | place: Southern Ocean | collected 2014-10-08
GCTCGTTCCAATATAAATAAATTTTGTTTGAACGAGCTACAAGCTCGCACGGACGGGGGTAGTCAGTTCCAACAGATAAACTAACGGAGTAGCAATGTTGTGTTCCACCAAAAACAGAATCACTATGCAGATATCTATATAATTTTTAATTTAGAAACAGAATAAATAACAAGTTGTTTGTTCGATGACGTATTATTATTTCTAGTTTTACACTCCAAAACCTAAATTAATATTATTACGAGTTTGATTTTTGTTACCGTAATTATTTATTCTTAAACTTAACAATAATTATTCACAAAATAATTATTGTAAGAAATTAATACAAAATTATGAATATAATAACTCATAACCCATTTAGAATATTGGGTCTTATTGGAAATTCTTCAGAAAGGGAATTACAGAAACAACTTAGTAAGATTAAGGCATCTGAAAGAGTTGGGAAAAAAGTTTTTCTTGTCTATGATTTTAAAGTTATTGGTGGTTTTACAAGAAATGCAGAATATATACAACAATGCATCAATTAAAAATGGCTTTGGTTTAATATTCCGTTTATTTGTTTATCTTTACAGACAGAAAAAGTCATGGATTCAATTTCAATCAAATCATACTTTAAGGGTTTATCATCAGGTTTACAAGAGCAGTTATTATCTGAACTGACATCTTTAAGGGTCGATTCTAAATATAACCTAATAGATATACGAGAGCGTAAGTTTAATGATAAACAAGGGGTTTGTCCTCATTGTAGTCACATTAAATATACAAAAATGGGGAAAGACAAAGATGTTCAGAGCTACAAGTGTAGTGGTTGTAACCGGACATTCACGCCATTTACAGGAACATGGATGGCTCAAATTCATAAAAAGGATAAATTGGCAGATTATCTAAAATTAATGCAAGAAGGATTAAGCTTAGAAAAAATAAGAAAAAAATTGGAAATAAATAAAAAGACAGCTTTTGATTGGCGGCATAAAATAACTCATTCTCTCAAAGGGTTGAGTGAGACTGAATTTGCAGGTATTACAGAAAGCGATGAAACTTTTTTTTTGCACTCAGAGAAAGGCTCGGGCAAACTAATTCGTAAGCCACGAAAGAGAGGAAAGCAGATCAAGACAAAAGGAATAAGTAAGGAACAAGTTGCAGTAATAGTAACAGCAGACAGAAAAAAATCAATCTCGTTGACTGTAGCAGGTTTTGGTAGAATACGAAAAGATGATATAACTGAAGCTATTGGTAATAAAATAAGTAAGCAGACAATATTATGTACTGATGGTCATTCCAGTTTTAAAAGTTTCACAAAGGAAAATAATATTGAACATCATGTTTTAAAAGCTAATGCGAAGGAGTTTGTAAAGCAAGGCATATATCATATACAGAATATCAACTCTTTGCATGGGAGATTAAAAAAATGGATTAATAAAGACATGTACGGTGTTGCTTCAAAATATCTACAGAATTATTTATTTTGGTTCAAATTTATGGAAGAATATAAAAATACAGATTATATGAAGAGTATTGTATCGTTTGGTATTGAAAATACAAATGCAAGAGCGGAGTATCTTGATGCTGTGAAAAATGTTTATTCTAAGAAAACAACGTCATTTTAAACCAAAGCCTTAAAAATTTAACAAATAAACTTACAATGAAATATTTTTGGAAACTTTGCGCAATTTTTATTCTATTGGGTTTAACAATTCTATTAGGTTGTAGTAAGCGCAGCGAAAGATTTAATGAACCAAAAACTGAAGAAAAATCAAGTACTGAAGAACCGAAAAAATCGAATAAAGTTTCTGATACCTCAAACATAGAAATCAGTAAAATAGTTTTTTTTCTTGAAAATTCAAGGAGTTTGCAAGGTTACGTCAATGGGGATACTGATTTTAAAACTTCTTTAACAGCTTTGGCGCATTTTCCTGATTTTGATAACGTTGAAAAGACATTTTATTTTATTAGTGGAAGGGATAATAATTGTAAGGTTGACTTGATTGGAAATAATTCAGAAACACTTGAAAATGGATTAATCCCTGGAGAATATATTGAAAATTATAGTAATTTAACAAAAATGTTTGAAATAGCATTAGATTCTTCTCAAAACAACAATATCTCAATACTTATTACTGATGGCTTATATGATGTAGGGGAAAGTGATAATCCTAAAAATGCACTGGAAAAGGAAGTAGAAAAAACACAAGAAGCTTTTCGAAATAAATTAAACAATAAAGATATTGAAACTATTATAATAAAGGCTTACTCAAACTTTAATGGTCGATATTGTTATGCTTCTACATCACGCTCGGAAACAATTAATCAACAAAGACCTTATTATATTTTCCTATTTGGTAATAGCAAACTCCTTAACGGGTTAAGTAAAGATAGTTTTTATAAAAAAATTAAAGGTTTTGACAATATTGCAAGATTCCAAATAATTGACGAAAGCAAAATTCCTTTTCAGGCTACTTCTTTAAATTATCTCGGAAATTTTAAATTTGACAGGAGTGTTAAAAACAAATTAAATGATGTAAAACCTGATAGAAATGGTCAAGGCTTTCAATTTTCGTTTGCAACAAATTTTTCATCTCTACCTTATTCTGATTCATATTTTGAAACAACTGATAATTATTCATGTAGTGATGATAATTATACAGTAACATCTGTCACAAAAATTAAGAAAAAGGTCTATGAAATAACAGAATTTACACCCACACATTTAATAACGGTTTTTACTCAAAAAAGTCCTTATTGCAAATTAAAGGTGTCACTTAAAAATGTTGTGCCAATATGGATTGATAATACAAATTCCGATGATGAATCAAACATTGAAAGCAACACAACTCAAACCTTTGGTTTTAAATTTCTTACTAATGCAATAAGCGATGCTTATTCTTATAAGAACAAAGAAAATAATATTACAAATTTCACATTTGAAATCAACGGAAATAATTCATCAGGTAATTCAATATTGATAACATTTTTCATCTTAGGGATTCTCATTTTTGGAATTATTTTATTAATTAAATACAAAAGCTAAAACAAAATTATTATGGATTTTATTTCTAACATTTTTGCACCAATTTATGAGACATGGTTCCAATTATCTAATAATCAATTTAGCCTGATTTTCGATACGCTTTTTAAGGATGATGGTTACATCATGTTTGGGCTTTCGTTTATTATAATACCATTAATTTCATGGCTTCTATTCTACTATGTGTGGAAATACCCCTATGGAAAATTGTGGCATTGGTTAGTATGGCTACTAATTACTTTTATTTTTGTTGTAGGTTTAACTTATGGTATTGCAAACAATGAAATATTTGTTTCAGATAACCAAGCTCTTATTGATGCATTAGCTGACTCTGAATCGGGTTATGAACAGTTTGCGAAAACACTACCCTTAAAATATGCTTTGATTAATGGTATACTAACAATTGGCATAAGCTTTATTTATAGTTTGATATTAAAGCAATTTAGTAAAATACAAATTCATTTACCTTTTTAAATCGACTTATTATGGCAAAGAAATTATATATTTTCGGAATTGGTGGTACTGGTTCAAGAGTTTTAAAAGCGTTTACGATGTTGCTTGCATCTGGGTGTAAACTTAAAAACGATTTTGATACTGTAATACCAATAATTATTGACCCCGATACTAGTAACGGTGACTTGAATCGTACAAAAGATATTCTGCGACTATATCAGGAAATTAGAAATCAAATCCAACAACCCGATGATTTTTATAAGCAAGAAATAAAAACAATAAATGAATTAGCAAATAATTCTTCAGGAATAAACCCTGAATATTTCCAGTTTAAACTGGAAGGGGTTGAACAAAGCACTTTTGGGCAATATATTGGTTTTGATAGCCAAAGTGATGATTTTAAAAATTCAAAAGATGATAAAAATTTCATTCGCTTACTTTATTCAGACAGCAACTTAAAATCTGATTTAAATGTTGGTTTTAAAGGAAACCCTAATATGGGTTCTATTGTATTAAACCAATTTACAGATTCTGGAAATTTCAAAAAGTTTGCTCAAACTTTTAATGATGGAGATGCAGTATTTATTATCAATTCTATATTTGGAGGAACTGGAGCAGCCGGTTTTCCATTATTATTAAAAAATCTAAGGGGCAATCACCAATTACCAAATCATGCGAAAATCAAAAGTTCACAAATTGGGGGGATAACATATTTACCATATTTTGCTCTAAACAGGCAGGCCGAGGTTAATTCAGGATCGTTTGAAGAAAAGGCAAAAATTGCACTAGATTATTACAATAGAACAATTATTGGCAAAAATCAAATCAATACTTTATATTTTGTTGGTAATAAAGGAAATACTAAACATTTTGAGTATTCTGTTGGAGGAAAAGAACAAAAAAATGATGCTCATTTTCTTGAATTGGCAGGAGCTTTAGCAATTCTTGATTTTACCAAAAATATTGATAAGACCACTAATACTACACAAATAAAAGAATTTGGAATTGAAAATACAACAGAAAATATAAGCTTCAATGACTTAAATATAGAAAACAACAAAGAGATTTCATCCCCATTAACAAAATTCAAACTCTACACAGAGTATCTGAAAAAAGGCTTGCCAATTTCATTGAATGTTTCAAGATGGACGAAAAGCAATATTAAGTTAGTGAAAGAAAGTAAAAATTCAATACTTGATGAAAACTATTTTAACAGTTCTGAATACAAAATACAAATTGAAGCATTTAATAATCATTTTGAGGATTGGCTTAAAGAAATGGGAGAAAATAAACCTGCATTTAACCCTTATAATATTGTTGATTGGGATAATGCACTCAATCTATTAAAAGGCAATGAACCAAAAGGTAATAAAACTTTTAAGGTGCTGGATATAGAAAACTGCAAGCTAATAGATGATATTAGTATTAAATCATCTATAGAAAAAAAGCATACTACATTAATAAAACTATTTGGCAAATCAACTGAGAATGTATTAAAAAAACGTAACCTTTTAATCAGATAAATCATGGCAAAAGTATATAGACTTCACGTAGGACAAGATGGTACTGGTTGGTTTTCAAGTAAACCTATTGGAACAAAAGAACTAAAAACAATTATAACGGAAGGCAAAGATGTAGCAACATCAATTCCAAGTCCATTTGCAAGAGTAGATTTGGTAAAGTCTGCTTTTAGATGGGTTGCGGAGAATGGTGTTGATGGCAATACAGCCCATCATAAGTTAGTCTCGGACTCATTAGATGTAGCTCAACTATTCTATGCTTCACAAAAGTTTGCAAGTAAAATCCAAATTGTTGCTTGGAATCCAAAAGAAAGGTTAAAGGATTTAGTTGATAATGGAAAGATAAAACATTCAAAATTTGCATCGACTATTCAATTATTTTGGAATCAAGATAGTGTACCTATAAATCAAATAGGAAACATAACTCTGTACAATTTTGAATCTGTAAACAGATTGTATTTTCTACTGAACAAGGAATCTAATATCATTATTGGAGGAACATCCCCTGCAACATTATTTTTTGCTTCACCAGATGTTAAAAAAGCAACAGTAAACCTTAATATAAAAATTGGTCAAGACAAGTTATTCGATGATGAATACGCATCCTTAGTAAAGAGAGAAACTTCCTTTGTTGAATATATTTATACACTAGCAAAACAACCAAATTTTGCTGACTATTTTCCAGAGGTATTCTCTTACTTGCAAGAAATCAAAAAAAACTTCCCTAGTTCTCAACTTCGACAAAAAGTTTCAAATTTTGATGCAAAAGAAATTAATAATTTTAAACCTTGTCCTGTACTTGGTAATGAAAATAACCCTTGTGAAATACTTGGAATCCCTCTAGGGATACAAACAATTAATGGTAATGATATTGAAAACCAAAGTGATTTTGTTATAAAAAGTGATTTTCAACAAACAGGTAAAAAGCCCCTTATACTGCCATATCATAAATTTTCTAAAACATGGACTTATACAACCAATGGGATATTGTGGGATGAGAACACTAAGATTTCTTTTAAGAATACAGATAGTTCAATAAACTCAAAACTACCAATTCAACATGATGATTATTATTGGTTAACTATTGGTAACTTTTTTGAGGATAAGATTATTGAACTACCTTATCCAATAGATGATACAAAATTTAAAACTTGCGGGTCAAAAAACCATTTATTACCGCTATCCCCAACATTCTTTAAATATTTTAGTGCTGAAAAAGTTAGTGAATATTTAAAGATTGAAGAAAAGTCAGGAGGATTGATTAATGTGGAATTAAAAATTCCAGTAAAAGGCGGTGAAATAGCATATAAAAAAGTTTATTCAGCAGCAGATAAAAACATTGAAAAACTTGAAATTCACTTGGCAGTTTTTCCTTTTCTTAAAACGGATAATCCAAACCTTACATACAATATTGGTCTTTTAGATGACAGACTAGAAAAAAATAACAACCTACTACTTAGTTGTTATAACAAAGGAATAGAACTTGAATTGGAAAGTCCTATAACAAGGAACCCCGGAGAAGGAGGAGAACTCAAAAGCATTTATTATAAAAGCACGAGTCAATTTGATTTATTAAAATTTGGCAGCCAAGCTGCAAAAGGATTTGTTGTTCCAATTCTCAAGCAATGTTCTGGTAATAATCAAATCAATTTTGCAATTGATTTTGGTACAACAAATACTCATATTGAATATAAATATAAAGATAAGAATTCTGTTGCATTCGATAACACAAATGTTTCTCCTTTATGGCAATCATTATTAAATCGAAATGAAGATTTCAAGAACAAAACTGATTTTATTACGGCTGAAGAAACCTTTGAACAAGAAATTCTACCCTATTCATTTTCAAATAGTGTTGCACAAGTCTCCTTTCCATTGAGAACTGCTTTAGTATACAACCGAAATATTAATTTTAATGAACCTATTGATATTATAAGGCAAGCAAATAATTATTTACTTCTGGAAAAACTTCCACTAAGAACTAATTATTTAGACTTACATACTGATATAAAATGGAGTAATTATGCCGATCCTGAAGATGAAAAAAAGGTTGAAAGTTATATTGAATTTCTTGCAACTTTAGTTTATTATAAAACCCTACTTTTAGGTGGAAATGCATCAAATACTACAATAACATGGTTCTATCCTGTTAGCATGGACAATGAGGAGGTAGGTGTCTTTTTCAAAGTTTGGAAAGAAGTTTATGAAAAGATATTCCAACAACCAGCTTCAGACAATAAACTAAAAGGTGTCCCTGAGAGTATTGCTCCATATTTTTACTACAATAAAGCTGGACTTTGCTTGTCTATTGATATTGGTGGTGGTTCTTCTGACATAGCTGTTTTTGATAAAAGTGAAGATACACCAGAATTAATTTCTTCTTTCAAATTTGCCGGAAATGCTATTTTTGGTGATGGTTATACTTCTGTCAGGCATAGTAGCAATTCAGATAGGAATGGATTTGTGAATATGTACAAGAATGATGCAATTAAAGCTGTTGAAGGAGATGACCAAAAGAAAGCAATTTTAGATAATATCCTTGATAGTAGAAAAAATTCTGCAGATTTTAGCAGTTTCCTTTTTGCCTTAGAACAAGATAATTCTAAAAGTTTTAGTTATTCGAGATTATTAGGAAGGGATAAAAAGTTAAAGCTTACAATTTTAGTTTATTTTGGAGCAATTGCATATTATTCAGCTAATCTTCTAAAAAATTCAAATCTTGGAATTCCTAAACATATTTTACTCAGCGGTATGGCATCAAAGACCGCATCAATAATTGACACAACTGAGAACTTCAGTTTTCTATCAGATATCTTTCAGTTTATATTCAAAAAAGTTTATAATGTTGAACAAGTAAATAACATATCCATTGATTTGTCTAAAATTCCTAAAGAAGTTACTTGCAAAGGTGCTCTAAAAGCTGGGATTGAAAATAGTATGAAAAATCCACCCGTCAAGTTTTGGATTGGTGGTTTGAATGATGATAAATGGGGAGGTACTTTCGATAAAGAAAAAGATATACATGAAACTCCTAAATATGGTGAAATTGATGATTTAGCAAAATCTGATATTAAAAACGCAATTATAAATTTTTATTCCATACTTGATGAATATAAAGATGTAATTAGATTGGAAGATAAAATTGAACCAAGTGCTTATAAATTATTTCAAGAAATTAGGGAATCCGATATTGAGAATTTTTTAATCAAGGGGATTAGAGCATACCATAAAGAGGATGATTACCATATTGAAGAATCACTTTTCTTTTATCCTCTAATCGGGATATTAAATGAACTTTCGTATGCGCTTTCTGAAAAACAGGATAATGATGAATAAAAATGTATTTATAGTTGTAATACTTCTTGGTTTTTTAAATACACTTTCTGCACAGCCCCAATTAAAAGATTCAGCGGAAGCATATAATTATTGGGCACAACGGGGGATTATTGAAATGGTTTATGCGTATATGAATGATTACATTGAAACTATTGGAGAAGCTAAAGCCGAAAGTGAAATTGTAGGTAGAGATAAATATGAAGAAAATTATATTTCAAAAATAGATAATAAAGAACTAGCAAGCTTTGATACAATATCAAGTTTTTTAAAAAAAAATAATTGGAGTGGTACTGAAAAGAAACTTTTTAACCCTTTGGTAAGAAACTATGAAAATAAGGCAGAGCTTGATTCAAACTTTTTTTCAGCTAAGAAACCAGGGAGTAATGATTTGATTACTGCTATCCCTGGAAATGTAAATAAAAACATTAATTGGAATCAAAAGGCAAAAACTATTATTAACGAATATAAGAAAATTCTTGATAGTTTAAGTATTAAAACTATACCTGAACAATCTGAAAAGGAAGTTAGTCAATCAGAAAACAATCACTCCCAAGCGGAAATTACTTATAATGCAAATAACTCCCAAAGAAGAACTAATTCAGATTCTGGGGTTTTTCAAAGTATAATGAAATATTATGACATAATTTTGTATATCTTAATTGCATTTATAATTGGGTTCATTGTGGGGAGAGAGTGGTACCTAATCATGGTGAAAAGAAAAATTTCTAAAGTCTCAAATGATGAAGTTCATCATGAGGATTCAATTGTAACGAGATTTAAGAAGTTAATACGAGAGAATAATGAATTAAAAAAAAATATTAAATTTAGAACAACAGATGATAGTGTATTTGTGAAATCACTAAAAGAAGAAAATGAGAGACTTAAAAGAGAAAATTATGAATTTAAACAAAAAGAATCTCAATTAGACAACGTTACCCAAAAGCCTGATATAGAATCTGAAACTATAAACACCCATGAATGGGAAATCAAGCAACCAAAAACAGCAACACGAAAGTTGTTCTTCAGCATGCCTGAAAGTGACGGCCGTTTTATAGTTAATAATGGTGAACCATCTAATGACGGGCGAAAATATTTCAGAATAGAATATATTGAAGGTTCTGAAACTGGAGAACTTTATTACATTTCAGGAGACAGGGATAAGAGAGCAATTAATAAATTGGAATCATATTTAAAACCAGTATGTGATATTGAAAATATTACAAGTTCTGAGTCAGCCAAAAACATTGTATTTAATAAACCGGGTATAGTTAGGTTAATAAATGATAACTGGAAAATTGATCCTGGGAAAAAAGTTAAAATAAAACTAATTTGAAAAAGAATATTTAGGGTACTCATTCTCACAGGAGGTTTATATGTAAAACAAATAAATGTTTGATAAATTAAACAATCCTAGTAGAAATATAAACAATGATTATAATAATAAAGATATGACAGGATATCCAAGTAAAGAATTATCAGAACTTAGAGATCAGGCAAGGAAGGAAATTAATAAATTAAAGGCTGAAATTAATAAATTAAAGGCTGAAAATTGTGATTTAAGAAGAAATAATTACGATAAAGATAGTACTATAGAGCTTCTTGAACAAACAATAAACCGTTTTCATATTTCTGAAGATGGAACCTCCGAAAAGGTTATTTCTAAGGTACAAAATGAGACAGTGAGGCCACAAAAAGTATCCACAAAGAAAATTTTGCCTAAAATAAAAAATACAACTCAGGTTAATGCCACAGTAGAAACATCAACAGAAAACAGGAAAAATATTCATCCTGGAAATCTTTCTCACAAAAAAGAAGTCCCATTTAAAAAAGAAACGCAAACTAAACATATAATTAAAGCAAAAACGTCAACAGCAAGCAGAAAAAAAATCTTTTTTAGCATGCCTGAAAATGATGGTCGTTTTATAGTTAACAATGGTGAACCATCAAATGACGGGCGAAAATATTTCAGAATAGAATATATTGAAGGTTCTGAAACAGGAGAACTCTATTATATTTCAGGAGACAGAGACAAAAGAGTAATTAACAGATTAGAATCATATTTAAAGCCTGTATGTGATATTGATAATATTATAAATGCGGATTCTGCAACTAGCATTGAATTTAAAACTCCGGGTAAAGTTTCTTTAAGAAATGATAGCTGGGTAATTGATTCTAATAATAAAGCTCAAATAAAACTACTTTGAAAATGATATTGTTACAAATAGCTTCAAACACTCAGGTTGAAAGCCTGAATTTATTTGGTGATGACTTATGGTTTTACGCTGAAATATTAGTAATTATTGTGATTTTATTTATGCAAATCATTACGTTTAAAAATGTAAGAACAAGAATTATCGAATTGCGTGAGATATTCGATTATAACTTCACAATCAAATATGGTTTTATTGAAAAAATTAAACTTGGCAAAATCGAAGGTGATTCTAAAGAAATTCAATATGTAGATGATACAGAAGAAGAAATACTATCTGAGAGGCTAGGCGATGTTATTGCAAAATTAACACTTGTAGAAACTGAAGGCAATAACGAGATTATCACAAGAATTAAAAAAACGATAAATACTTATTTAATAAACAACTATGGTGCAGCTGTTAATTTTAGTATCATAAAAGATATAATTGATAGAGAAGTAGAGGTAAAAGATGAAGAAATAACACAGACAATTACTATTCCTCTTTATTTAGGACTTGCTGCCACAATGGTAGGTATTATTTTAGGGCTTTTTTCAATGCCAGACTTAAATGAAGCTGGTTTTTCAGATGGTGTAAATGCTCTTATAAATGGCGTAAAAATAGCAATGATAGCAAGCCTTTCGGGTTTGTTTTTTACAACTTTTTTATCTGCTAAGTTTTACAAAAATGCTAAAAGTAAAGTATTAACTGAAAAGAACGAACAACTTTCATATTTGCAAGCTAAGTTATTACCCGAACTTATTAGAACAGAAGACACAGGCGTATCTGGTTTAAAAGCCAGTTTAGACCGGTTTGCAAGAGTGGCAACTACTATTTCTGATAATGTACTAATTGCTGCAAATCAAACTGGTGAAAATCTTGTTTTGCAACAAGATGTTATGGATAAAGTTGAAAATATGAAAGTTCTAAAAGTATCAAAATGGAACTTAGAATTGTTTGAAAAGCTTGATGTTAATATGGATGCTTTTAATAAGTTTTCTACTTATTTATCCAATATGGAAAAGATTTCTTCAAACCTTCTTGAATTTGCAACACGTACATCTAGTATTGACCAAGTAATTAAAGGAATTGATACTTCATTGAGCGACTCAAAACAATTAACCCAATTCCTAACTGTTCATTTCGATAAGATTGAAGATGCAGGTAATGCAGCTTTAAAAGCTGTAGGTATTGCTGAATCACATTTTGAAGATGCAATACAAAGTTTAAAAAACAGAACAGATGAAATGATTAATCAACTGTATAAGAGTGCAGGAAACCACGAAACCAAATTAGAAGATATTTATAAAGAAATTAAAGAAAACTTAAATAATATAACTTCTGAATATATTAGCTCATTCTCAGAAGCTTATTCTAATTCGATTCCAAAATTTGAACAATTGGATAACTTGACAATACTACCAACAATAAAAGATGAAATATCTGCAAGAACTATTGAATTCAAAGAAGACTCCAACATTAATACCCAACGTGTAATAGATGTTACAAATGAACTAAACAATTCATTAAAATCTTTAAAAAGCAGTTTAAACAATCAAGCAATAATTACAAGTATTGAAACTATTAATCAAAATCTAACTAAGAGAAATAGAACAAACAATACTTCAGTTGGCAAAGACAAAATAGATTCTAATACAAAAGAAGACCTAAAACCTAAACAATTGAGTTTAGACAAATTGTTCAAAAAACTGTTTAAACTATAGATAAATGAATAATCAACTTAAAAATTTCAGCCACATAATTCGAAATTTAATAACTTTCAGTGCAGTTCCATTTATTATTCTTATTTTCATTTATATATCTTATGGCGAGATATTGGAAGGTTTCTTTGGAGAACTAGAAGATTTACCAAAACTATACCAACTTCAATCGCAAATTGAGATTTTTAAATCTGATGTGTATTTACCCTTTTTTGTAAAAGATATTGGATATTATTCTATACTTGGATTATATTTATGTTTTGTATTATGGATTATTTCTTTTTCCTATTTAACCTATTTAAAGTTATCTAACCAGGTAGGCTCAAAATTTATAATGTTTATTGAATGGGCTCTTATCCTTTGTATATATATATTCATAATTAGTCCTGATCTTACTTTATGGTTGATTATTCTTGGATATTTATTCATTATAATTGATTTTGCAATATTCATAATGTACTGGATATACCAATTAAATTCAAAGTATGAAAAAAAATAACATATTCTGGATTAGCTACTCTGATTTAATGACAAGCCTGTTTTTTGTTATGTTGGTGCTTTTTGTTCTAACAGTTGCTTCTCTAAATTTAAAACAGAAAGAACTAACAATTGAAAATAAAAAATTAAAAAAAATAACCCAAATTGAAAAACAATTTAAACCATTAGAACAAAGTGGTAAATTTTATTATTTGCCAAAATGCAAAAAATATATAGTGAAAGACTTGATGGGTATTGAAATATTTAAACCAAATGAGACGGTAATAAAAAAACAATACATTAATTCAACAATCGATGCTGGTGATATTATAAGAGATTTCTTGAAAAAATTAAACAAAGATAATCCAGAATTATCGTATCTGCTAGTCATAGAAGGAAATATGGCAAATACATTTGACCAAAAAATATCCAGTGATAATAATTGGGGTTATACTACAAGTTATAAACGAGCTCTAGCAGTTTATAATCTTTGGACGAAAAATAATATTGATTTCAGAAAATATAATGTAGAAGTTCTGCTTTGTGGTAGTGGTTTTAATGGTTTATGTAGAGATGATGTTGAAGAAAATAATAAGCGGTTTTCGATTCAAATAATTCCGAAAGTTCAAAATAAGTTTGAGAAATAAATACACCAATATGTCAAAATGGTTTTATAAAATATTGTTTTTCTTTTCTGTAATGAGTTTTCTTTCTTTTTATGGTTGTTCAGGGTGTTCTCAGTCAGGCATCAGAAATGAACAACAAGAAAAAAACTTTTCAAGAAATAACCCAAAAAGGAATGTAAGGTCAGTAAGGAATACAAATGATTCTGAACCAAAAAAAAGAAATTCTATTCAGTCAAACAATAAGGTTTTACCGCTTAATGTGCTTTATAATAAATATAAATCTTCCGTTTTTATAATATATACTTCAGACGGTGTTGATGGTTATCAGGGAACTGGTTTTTTTATCTCAAAAAGTGGCGTTGCTATTAGTAACTATCATGTTTTTAAAGGTACATCTCAAGGACTAGAAGTAATCGAAACATACAACGGTAAAAAACTTAAAATTGAAAAAGTTTTAAGTAAGAGCGATGAAGATGATTATATAATATTTAAAGTTAAATTATCAGATTTTAACATTAGTAATCCAATCCCAATTTCTTTTATTGAACCTGATATTGGTGAGGATGTTTTTGCAATTGGAAACCCTAGAGGTCTAGCAAGTACTCTATCAAAAGGTATAATTTCGGGTTTTAGAGATAAAAGGCAGTATATTCAAACAACTACTGAGATTACTCACGGAAGTAGCGGAGGTCCATTGCTGAATATGAAAGGAGAAGTTGTTGGTATTACAACTGCAGGTTTAGGTGAAGCAAATCTAAATTTTGCATTAAACATACAAAAACTAGAATTAAATAGATTCTTAAATAATTAAATACAGGTTTTATTGATTTTCAATTGTGAAACAGGTTAAGGCATTAATAATATTATCCCTCATATTGCTATCTAGATGTACAGTGTCGTATGATGGAGTATTAGAAGAACCAAGACATGCTAATAATATTTTTTATACGAAGCATTTTGCATATTCATTCATGTATAATGAAAATTATGAGCAGTCTGATTGGGTTGCATATCAACTATTGGAATCCGAATTAGAATTAAACTATAAACGTACAAATAAGTTTCTGGAAGACACATTAGTTGTAACAGAGACTGCAAATAATCTAGATTATAAACATTCAGGTTATGACAAAGGTCATCTAGCACCTGCCGCAGATATGACATGGAATGAGCAAGCAATAATGGAGAGTTTCTACTTTAGCAATATTTCCCCTCAATTGCCAAGTTTTAATCGTGGTATTTGGAAAAAATTAGAAGGAAAAGTAAGAAATTGGGCTATTAAATATGATTGTTTATATATTGCTACTGGACCGGTATGTATAAGCTCAGAAAAAACAATTGGAGAAAACAAAGTTTTTATTCCAACACATTTTTATAAAACGGTATTAGTATTCAATGACACTCTTAAACAAAGTATAGGTTTTATTTTTCCTCATGAAAAATGCAATGGTGATATTTTTGATTATGCAGTTAGTATTGATAGTGTTGAAATAATTACGGGTGAAGATTTTTATTTTGCATTGCCTAATAGATATGAAGGATCAATTGAAAAACAATACAATTTAAAATACTGGCGGTAATTATATTTTGAATTTTAGCCTAATTTCATGCTATAAATTTACATAATCAACTGATAATACTCACAATGGACTACTTTAATATAATATTTATTGTAATTATTTTGTTTCTGCTATATTTAGTAATTAAATACAAGTATAAGAAAGCTGCAAGCACAAAAGCAATAAAACAACGATTTGAGAGAGGAAGGTTATTAGAATACCAAGCCAGTGAATTTCTTGTTTCTGAAGGGTACAAAATTATTGAAGGGCAAAAGCAGTTTAAGCACGAATATTATGTGGACGGCATTCAAAAATCATCTGTACTTAAAATTGATTACTTTGTTTCAAAAAATGGAAATAAATATATTGTAGAGGTAAAAAGTGGTCAGTCAGCAATTTCAACATCAAACAGTAATACTAGAAGGCAATTATTAGAATATAGTTTTGCAATCCCTAATGATGGTGTACTTTTACTTGATATGGAGAATCAAAAAATAAAATCAATTGAATTTATACAAAATAAAGATCTATCTCAATCGTATTTAATTAAAGCTATTATTATATTAGCATTTATTGGCATTATTATTCCGTTATGGACAATAAAGATTATTTTCATAATACTTCTTGGGCTTTTATTTTTCCAAAAGCCTAATTATATGTACAAGATATCTCAAAAATTATATTCAATTACAAATAATATAACTTCAAAATGGTAATCGCTTTTTTTTTACAACTGTTATATTAAATTACATTCTAGTAAAAAGCTTTTCCAATGAATAAAATAGGGCAAATTCAAGATTTATAGTTATCAACAAAACATAATTAAGTTTATGAAAGCAGATGTAAACAACGTATTAATAAATAGAAAATGTCAATTATGAGCAAAAGAAGTAATGATTTTTTTTGGTTGAGTTATGCTGATTTGATGACAAGTTTATTCTTTATCATGCTAGTCCTGTTTGCATTAGTTTTTTCAATAATGAAATATCAACAAGGATTACTAATTAACAAAATTGAAGAGTATGAAAAAATCGGAGAGACCTAACTATTGGATAATTTGTTTCTAACTGTGCCAGTATAACGTTTCTAGTGCCACTCCAAAAGGTCAATTAACTTTTGTATCTCCCCCTCGTCCTCATTTAGCCCAGCAAAAAGAATACTTACTACTACCTCCTGCCCGCAAAACCAACCTAGGCAAAAAACTATATCTCAACAATAATCAGTTTTTTTAATAAGTAACAAATTACATTAAATACCAATAAAATATTCATTACATTTGAAACTGGAAAATATATGAAAACGATTCTTCTAATTTGCAGCGGAATATTACTGTTAGGTTTAATTAATTTACCCATCGGATTTTACACACTATTAAGAATTGTAGTGACAATTGGTGCTGTTGCAGTGATAGTGTCCGAATATGAAAACGGATTAACCATTTGGATAATAGCATTTGGATTGATTGCAATTATTTTCAATCCAATTATACCAGTATACTTAAATGACAAGAATACTTGGATACCTATTGACATAGTTTCAGCAATAATCTTTGGAATCAAATCATTCACCCTAAAACAATAATAATATGAAAGCAATCTTTGTATCTCTTTATGGTGTATTTGCAGTAACTGCAATTATAACACACATTTGGACAGTAATAATAGCCTTTACCGTAGGTGGATTTCTTGCAGGAATAATTTCATTATTTCTTCCATTTCTTGCTGAACTCTATTGGATGTTTAAAATGTTTGGGGTAAATGATATTTATGCATATATAGCACTTGTCCACCTGATATTGGCAATACCATTTTCAATGTTTGGTCGCGAATAAACAAATAACTACACACAAATAATGCATTTATCATAAATTCCTGATACTAAGATAATCACAATAATTGAACATGGAGCCTGACTAATGGCTTGGAACCATGAAATACCAAACTCACTATATTTAAACGGCAGATCTTCAACAAATTAAAATATGTTTAAATTTCATCGTACTAAAGATGTTTTTTAGCGCAGTATTAATTTCACAATTCAATGCTATATATATTCGAATAATCAAATTGGATAATTCGATTCTAACTATGCCAACTCATTTCGGCTTATCAGTGCCATCCATTTCGGTTTTACCCCACTAGAGCGCGATTGAATCGCGTTCTTTCCATTTCCCC
>Ga0307989_1000927_pt1 | contig 17017 bp, 14 predicted proteins | sample EllFjometagen185_FD_203164 | JGI IMG/M metagenome (GOLD analysis project Ga0307989, IMG submission 203164) | Marine microbial communities from Ellis Fjord, Antarctic Ocean - #185 | ecosystem: Environmental > Aquatic > Marine > Unclassified | place: Southern Ocean | collected 2014-10-08
TCTGGGCATAAAGTCGATCGATATGTTTTGATTGATATGTACGCTTTTATAGATGTTGTTAATATTATTGGTGGAATTGACATTCATTTGGATCGTGCGGTTATTGACCCTACTTACAAGACCATAGATGACGGTGTGGAAGGGACATTGCATTACGAGGCGGGAGATTACCATATGAATGGTACGCAGGCTCTAAGACTAGCTCGGACGCGTCACACAAGCTCTGACTTTGCTAGGTCTGAGCGCCAACAAATGATTCTGGCCGCAATCCAGGAAAAAGCTCGCTCACTGGGCTTCGGCGACGCAGGAATGGTTTATGACATCGTGAAGACAGTTATCCAGAAAACTGACACAAATATCTCGTTGCAGGATGCTGTTTCTTTTTATTATAAATATCAGGGCTACTCTATCGATTCGATGAGCGTAATGTCTACTGGGAATATTTTGGAGGTTCCTGAATACATCACCAAGGAAGATTGTGCTGCAAACATAGCGGCGGCGCAGGCTGCTGGAGAAACTAAGCCTGGTTGTGAAGATCAACTCCAGGCCTACACATTACTCCCAAAGAATGATGATTGGGATTTGATTAAATGGTTCTTCCGGCAGAGGTTTTAGGGGTGGGGCGAGGCCAAATATCCTGAGCCAAGGTATCTTCGTATTTGAATGTGGATGGTGGAAACCAACGGTTGTAGAGATTTTTGGAGCGCATGTCGTCTTTGATTGATTTTGTTATGCGGCGATATTCGGCTTCTTCGTAAGGCTCATTGAGGATGTGAAATTTTTTGCTTCGCATTCCGATGCAACCAAAACAGTCCTGACATGTCTGGCACAGTTCGCAGTATTCCATATTGCTAGAGAACCAGCTCATCACGCAAAAGCTCATGTTGAAGCCCCAGTTTGAGATTCCTTCGTAGCACATTTGAGCTTCTTCCATTGCCATGATGTCGTAGCAGTCTTTGGTTTTGTTGACTGCATCTATTAGGTAACCACAATCTTCAGCATCGTTAACGTTGTAGCAGTCGTGGCAGTTTTTGCTGTGATAGATATAGTCTCCTGTGCAGTTTTCGTTGTGGTTGCCGTGAATGTATTTGTGAGGAACGCTTATTTTCACTTCCTCAAATTTGTCCTCGAATTGTCTTTGGCCTTCTGGTGTTTTTATAAGTTCCAAGATTTGTTCTTTTTTTGCGAAGTATTCTTCCTTTGTGAATTGTTTGTTGAGAATTTTGTATTGAGCGCGACGTTGAGCTGAACATCCGAGACAATCCGTACATCCCACACAATTTTGGCAATAAGAACATTCCGTACAAGTCTCGCAGTCCTGACAATAGTCGCAATTGTAGCTATCGTTCGTATCCAAGCATTCATAGCACAAGATTGATTTGTGCATGCTGTTGCAGTCGGCTGAATCTTTGCACCAATACAACCATCTCGAATTGAAACAGTCTTCGTTGTGATCGGCTGCGAATATCATGTAACAATCTTTGTTGTTGATGCTCCAGTTCGCATACTCTGTGTTTACTCCCTTTGTATTACTAAGTGAAAGTCGCGGCGTTTTGAGCTGAAGTTCTTCGTATTGTTTTATGAATTCTTCGGCGGTCATTTTCGTTTTTTAGTTCTCAGTAGAAAGTATCCTATTGTAAACGAGATTAGTACGGTTGGTCCAACGAAAAATAATTCTTCTGTAGGAAGTTGTTTGTCTACTGCTGCCATTATTGTCCCCGTCAACGCTACCACTGCAAATAATATGAAAGATGATCCAAATATTATTCGTAGGACTCTTTTGATTCCGAATTTCAGTGGCTTGTGTTTTTGGGATTTGTCTTCGAATCTTGCTTTGTTGATAAGGTGTTTCAAATGGGCTGCCATCAAAACCATTAGTGGGACTACTGCCAATACGAGTCCTGTTTCTGACATTAGGAAGAAGTCGTATAAGCCGTGATAAAGTAGTGCGAACAGGAATCCTATTAGCATTAGTTTTCTGGATTTCACTTTGTTGTTTTCAAATTTTGCCTTTCCGATGTAGTAACCCATAACCCCTGAAAACATTGCGTGGGCTGGCACAGCGAGTACTGCTCTCATCACTCCGACTCCTGCCCCCATTGGCATTACGTAAAGTATGTTTTCAAAAACGGCAAATCCCAAACTCGCTATTACCATGTAGGTGATGCCATCCATTATTTCGTTGTATTTCTCGTGATTGAAGGCGTATTTCTTTACTACATATAGCTTCAAACCTTCTTCTACCAATGCTGCTATCAAGAATGCTGTTATCGCAATGCGTACCCAGTGATTTATCTGAAATGATGATGCAAATGAATCCATCCCCGTTTCTATCACTGCTGCGATAACCACCATTAATACCCCTAACAAGAACACCTTGTTCTTGAGGCGACGGGGCTCTTTTTCACCTTTATCTTGTTTCTCAAAAAACCAGAGCAAAAACACTGCTGGAAGAACGGAAAGTATGAACAGAAATGCGTAGTACATATGGTTATTATACACAAATCGTGGTATAATTGTACGAACTAAAAGAAATAAATTATGACAGATACACAACAACCAGATGGTGAGCCAGACAATCTAATAGATCTAGAGAAGGCTCGTGCTGAACGTGCTGAAACGCCTGAGGCTGTAGTTGAAGATGTTGCTGAGGATGTTAATGATGCTATTGATGTAGATTCTGTTGATGAACTTCTCAAGCAGGATTCTTCTGCAATCAAGTTGAGTGATCTTTTGAAGAGGATGAAGGCTGTTGCAAAGCCTACTACCAAAGATAGTGAGCGGATCAGAATGATTAATACTACTCTTTCTTTCTTGGCAGCTAATTTACCTTTTGATAAAAATTATTTTTTGGAGAATTGTGTAGTGAAGGATCTGAGAGGGAAACAGGTTGGAGAGGCTACTAATGGTGCCAATCCTTTTGCAGTTATTGCGCCAGAATTGATCCAAAAAGGTGACTTGGAGGATTTCAAACATGTTGAGATGCATGAGTTCACTCATATTGCTTATGGTCTCCTTAGTGGCGATATAAAAGATGAAGCTTTAACTGAGCTGATAACATCTCTCCGAACTGGTGACGATCCAAAAGATTACAAAAATGAAGTTGCTAATATGCAGATTATTTTGCACACGATTGGTAATGGGGATATGGAGAAAGGATTCAAGAGGGTTGTAACTCTAGTCAAAGAGGACGATTATGATAAAATGTACAAAGAGTTTTCGGATGAGTATAAGAAAGCTCATCCAGAGAAGATGAAGAAAAACGACGACACTGCCTACAATCTATTCCAATTAGCTTTCCCTAGGTTGAAGGATGATGAAGATGGGTTTGAGGAAGATGAGGATACTTTTGATGACGCCGAAATTGCTTAGTTTTTTATTTCGCTAGAGACCTGACAAACTCTTCCGCTTCTTTTTCGTTCTTAATTTCTCCTGCTAGTTGTTTGTCTTTTACTTTGGCTAGGACTTTCCCTATTTCTTCTCCTTTTGAGAGATTGAGAATTTTCATTATCTTGTCGCCGTGGATGAGTTGCTTGGGCATGAGTTTGAGCTCTGCAATTTGATGTTTGTACAGACGTTTCAGCGTGTGATATGCGCTGAGGTCTAGTGGCTCGATCCCCAATGCATCTGCACGATATAGCTCGAGCAATTCTGGGAATCCATCTTTGAGGAACCAAGCTCGTTGACGTTTTTCGGACATCTCCATTAGTGGAACTACCATCATGTGATGTTCTATTAGCCAGGCTACACGTTTGATATCTTTGTTTGAAAATTTGAGTCTTTTGAGAATTTCGGTTGCGATTTCTGCACCTTTTTCTGCGTGATGGTCGAATCGGATTCGCTCTTCGTCATAGGAGAATGTTTCTGGTTTCCCAACGTCATGCAGGAATGTTGCCCATCTCAAGTTTTGACTAATTTCTTCTGGGAGGGGGTCTGGATCTGCTTCTTCTAGTGTTAGATTTTTCAGTGCGAGTTTTGAGTGCTCCCATACATCGCCTTCGTGGTGATATTGTGATGGCTGAGCCACACCTTTCATCTTTACTAGCTCTGGGATTATTTCTTCCAGGAGTCCAATTTCGAATAGTTCTTCAAATGCTTGGTCAGCGTTCTCCCCCATTATCATTTTGCTGAGTTCGTCGTGGATTCTTTCCTTGGAAATTTTTGTTATAAGCTTCGCGTGTTTTTTGATTGCTTGGTATGTGTCTGGGTGGTATTGAAAGTTGAAATTGTTTTTGAAGCGGACTGCGCGGAGGAGGCGGAGGTGGTCTTCTAGGATTCGTTTTTCTGGGTCGCCTATGAATTTGACCAGCTTTTCCTTCATGTCTTTTTGGCCTTCTGTGTAATCAAAAATTTCGTCCGTCATTGGATCGTAGAACATTGCGTTGATTGTAAAGTCTCGTCTTTGGGCATCCTCTTCTGCGTTTGTGAATTCAACTGCGTCTGGACGGCGTCCGTCTGAATATCCTGCGTCTGAACGGAAGGTCGCTACTTCGAAATGGTGGCCGTTTTGGATGGCTAGGATTACGCCGTATTTCTTTCCGATTGGAATTGTTTTTTCGAGTAAGTCTTCTATTTCGTCGGGTTTTGCGGAGGTAACTATGTCGAAATCCTTTGGCTCGATGCCAAGTAGCATATCTCGAACACAACCACCTGCCCAATAGGCTTCGTGGCCTGCCTTTCTCAGTATCTCTATAATTTGGATTGAGGTTGGTTTCATTGGTTTGGATTATATCATGTGTTTACTTGGAAGCATAAGTCTCTTATTATACCGCCATGAAAATCCTATCTATTGAGACATCTTGTGATGAGACTGCATGTGCTGTTGTTGAAGACGGTGTAAAGGTGTTGTCGAATGTCATTTATTCACAGGCTGATTTGCACGCTGAGACTGGAGGCGTTGTTCCTGAAGTTGCTGCACGTGAGCATATCCTGAAGATCATCCCCGTTGTCGATGGAGCTTTGAAGAAGGCCAAGTGTGATTGGGACGATATAGATGCGATCGCTGTGACTAAGGGGCCTGGATTGATTAGCTCGTTGATTATTGGGACTGAGACTGCTTCTGTGATGGCTATGATTAAAAACAAACCGATTATCCCAGTTCATCATATTGCTGGGCATATTTATGCAAATTTTTTGGGAGGAAGTGGGGAGACTGGGGCAGACGCTGAATCTGGGCCTGAATTCCCTATCTTGATCCTGACTGTTTCTGGTGGGCACAATGAGATTATATATATGAAAAAGCATAATGAATTTTCTATTGTTGGTGAAACCCGTGATGATGCGGCTGGGGAGGCTTTTGATAAAGTAGCTAGGATACTCGGCCTGGGATATCCTGGTGGGCCTGCTATTTCAAAGGCTGGAGAAAAAGGAGACCGTGAAGCTTTCAAATTGCCGAGATCTTACCTCGAGAAAGACAGTCTTGATTTCAGTTTTTCTGGTCTCAAAACGGCTGTCCTCACTCAGGTGAAAGAATATTTGCGCAAGAAAGGTGTGGATTTCTCTTCTGATGACTTTAGGACTATATCAACGAAAATCCCTACAAAATTCAAAAATGACCTGGCAGCTAGTTTTCAGGAAGCTGTTGTGGATGTTTTGACTGATAAGTTGCTTCAAGCAGCGATGACTTTCAAAAAAACTAAAGAAATTCATCTGGCGGGAGGAGTTTCTGCAAATTCTAGATTACGTGAAATGATTACTCATAAGTTGCAAATTCTGGAGGAAAAGGGCGGGAAATCGATTCGCCTAAGATACCCTGCGGACCTTTCTTACTGCACCGACAATGCGGCTATGATAGCGGCGGCCGGGTATTTCATATACCAATCGGATCCGAAAAAAATCAAAAAGGGCCAAAACATAACTCCTACCACCTCCTTTGACTTGTTCTAGATTTTTGATATGATTTGAGTCATGAGACTTGCTGTCAAAGCTTCAATTTACGGTATGTTACTCCTTGTGGGGATAGGGCTTTTTGTTAACTTGGTGATCCAGACTGGTTTTTCTAATATGGTGGATGCCCTACAAAGATTCTCACTACTTGGGTTTTTGGCTTTTTGGGCGGTTTATTTTATGAATTTCATATTCCTGACATGGAGATGGGAATATATTTTGAAACATTTTCATGGGAAGAAAGTTCCTTTTTGGAGATTGATACTACATAGGTTTTCTGGATGGGCTGTGAGTTTTGTCACTCCATCTGCTCAGGTTGGAGGAGAGCCTGTACGAGTTATGTTACTGTGCCGTGAAGGTGTCCGGAAGAAAGACGCCGTGTTCTCTGTTGTAGTGGACAAGGCTATCCAGCTGACTGGATTGGTTTTGTTTGGATTGGTTGGTTTTGTGTTCTTGATGTCGAAGCACCTTGTGACTGGAGATATTTTTTGGGCGTTACTTTTTTCTATAGGATTTTTTGGCCTATTCTTATTTTGGTTCTACTACTCTTCACTCCATCCCAATCTTGGATTTTTCTCTTCTATCTTAAGGTTATTCAGATTGCATAAGTTGAAAAAATTTAAGAAAAAATATAATAAAATTTTGGTGGTAGAGAGTGCTATCCGTACTTTCCATACCGATCATTGGAAAAGGTTTGTGGGGTTGGTTTTTATATCAATGTTGTCGGAATGTTTTGAAATGATTGAGTTTTGGCTAATAGGTTATTTTATGGGATTCGAATTCACTTTCTCTGAGACATTCTTGATAAAAGCTTTACCTAATATCACATTGTTACTGCCTATTCCTGGGGCTGTGGGTGTTTTGGAAAGCACTCATGCAGCTATGTTCGCCATCCTTGGCATTCCTATCAATGCTTTGGCTTTTGCTTTGATCTTGAGGATTCGGGATATTGTTAATATATTTATTGGTTTTGCACATCTTTCAGGTACCGGATTCTACGCTGTACGAAGGTATATGAGTGATAAATTCGGGAAAGGTTTCTTCCGTAAAAGGTATCCGAAATTGTTTGGGTAGAGATGATGTTTTGCAGGTTTGTTGTCGCCCCCAGGGTGCTTGCCCTTTTGGTGCTTTTGTAGTATAATATAAGTGTTAAATAATCAACAAAAATAAAAATGCAAAAAGAAAATAGACTTATCTTTCGTAAAAGGTTTGGAAGTCCAAAGCATAGTCCAGCACCAGAGGGCAATGGCTTAGGCAGTTTTGAGGGATTGACTCTTGCTGAGTTAGATAGAACCAATTCTCCTTTTCTAAATGAAGAGACTAATGAAGAAGCGCAGGCAGCTGCGGCACAGCATGAAATTGATGCCCATCTGGCGAAAATAGAGTCTCGACTTAAACGTAAACGCAAAAACGAACATGCGTTTGTCCAAACAGACAGCGATGCAGGTTTCGACTCTTATGAGGTTGGAACAGGTGGCAAGATAAAGGCCTCTGGTGCTGATTTTTATCATATGGTTGTTAGGGAGTATGGCCCTAATGCTGCAAAAATAATTGAGATTGTTGAAGGTGGTGGTGATGATTTTGAACCTATTGAGTGGAATGGAACACACTATACTTTTAAAGACGGTAGTGAAGTTCTTTTGAAACATAATCATACGTATTTATTGAGAGTTTTTACTGAGGAGAAATAAAACCTTATTCTTATACACAAGTATAAATAATTAACAAAAATCAAAATGCAAAAAGAAAATAGACTTATCTTTCGTGGGAGGGCTGAAAGACCTGAGCTTAATCCTGACAAGGATTTAGGGAGGATTTCGTCTTTATCTTTTGATGATGATGTTGATGATCCTAAAAAAGTAAGCTCAAGCCTAAATGATGCGGCGCTTGCTGCTTTACACGCTGACGATGCGAAAAAAATGGCAAAAACTGAGGTAGCTACGGAGGAAGTTATGGCTCAAGGGAAACGAGAAAAAGAGTTCACTAAAATTGCTGAGACTGACAGTGATGGGAATCCTATTGATTGGTTTTTGATGTACAAAGTTGGAACTGGAGGAAGAATAAAGGCTTCTGGAGCTGATTTCCATAGAATGATTGACGAAAAACATGGTGAAGGAATTGGTGATTCAATTTCTGTTTACGAAGATGGTGGTGATATGCCAGAGAATGCTGAGTGGAATGAGGCCGATAATTGTTATAAATATAACAATGGTAAGAAAGTTGTTTTGAGAAGTAATCATACATATGAGTTGAATATTATATTACCTGATGGGGATGATCTGGAGGCGAATGCTAAAAAACCTGAGGCTGCCTCTATCGACAAGGCAGTAACAACTTTAGATGAAATAAACTCAAGATTCTTCAGTGATAGACTAGAAATTCGTACTTTTGATAGAGGAGAGCGTGAATACATTCATATTGTAAGCCCCGATCCTTCTAGAGGAAGACATTCTGAATATAAAGTTCAGGCTGATGGTAATAAATATATCATTTCTATAAAACGACGTTCAGGCTATAACAAAGGTCCCGACGGCAAACGAAGATACGTCCCTGCTACCTGGGAAGAGGTTCATGCTTCTGAGGACATAAAAGGTTTAAATGATTACTTCAGAAAAGGGATCATCAAAAAACCTGAATAGGACATCTTGATTAAAAAATAGATTGTGGTATATTGGGGGTCAGTATATTTGACCTATTTTATTTATGGCTGACAAATCTGATGAAAAGAAAAAACTAGAAAAGTTCCAAACACCAAAAGGTGTGCATGATATTCTGCCGGGAGACCACGAATACCACACTTTTATCAAGAAAGTTGTGCGTCATAGATGCAGACAGGCGGGTTATCGTAGAATTACGACTCCTATGTTTGAATTTACTGATGTGTTTGCGAGAACTATTGGTGATGAGACTGATATCGTGAAGAAAGAAATGTATACTTTTGAAGACAGAAAAGGTCGAAGTTTGACCCTAAAACCTGAAGGAACTGCTGGTGTTGTTCGTAGTTATATTGAACATGCTATGTGGGACCTACCGAAACCTGTAGAGCTTTATTATATTGAGCCACACTTCCGTTATGATCGTCCTCAAAAAGGTCGTTACAGACAATTTTGGCAGTTTGGTTGCGAAATCATTGGGGAATCTGATGCAGCTCTTGACGCTCAATGCATACAGCTTTCATACATCATTTTGAAAGACCTAGGAATTGCTGATACTTTCACTCTTCAACTAAATACTATTGGAACTCCTGAGGCTAGAGAGGAATACCTACAAATCTTACAAGATTACTATGTTGGAAAAGAGCGATCTCTTTGTGAAGACTGCAAAGCTAGGTTGAAGACAAATCCTCTACGAGTTTTGGACTGTAAGGCAGAAGACTGCCGAATTCTTTCTGAACTTGCGCCAAAGATGCAGGATTATTTGGACAAAGACTCTATGGAATTCCACGATGAGTTAAAAGGATATTTGGACGAACTTGGTATTGAATATGTCGAAAATCATCGTTTGGTTAGAGGATTGGACTATTACGCAAAGACTGTTTTCGAATTCTGGGACACTACTGATGGAGCTCAAAATGCGATTGGTGGTGGTGGAAGATACGATGGTTTGGTTGAACTATTGGGGGGACCTCCAACTCCTGGAGTTGGATTCGCTTTTGGAATGGAGAGGATTATTGCGAATATGAAAATTAATAAGATTAAAGTTCCTACAAAAGACTATATTCATGTTTTTGTAGCTCAATTGGGTCGTGAGGCGAAGCAAAAATGTCTACCGCTGATCGAAGATATGCGGAATGAAGGTATCAAGACGATGGGAGCGATGGGGAAAGGTGCTATACGTGACCAATTGGGGCTTGCTGATAAGTTTGGTGCTCCTTGGACCATACTTGTTGGGATAACTGAAGTTCGTGAAAGTACTGCCATTATCCGAAATATGAAAAAAGGGACTCAGGAAACCGTACCATTCAACAAAGTTGTCTCAAACTTGAAAAAGAAAATAGGAGAAAAAAATCTCGACAAATATTCTCCTGGAGAACTTCTGTACTGATAGGGTTAAATTTTGTATAATCTTGGGTGCGTGCTTAGCGCCTCCTTAAAAATTTCCCTATGATTTTCCTCAAACAAATTGTCGCCGCTTTTGCTATTAGTGCTATTTTGGCTGCAGCTACATCTCTCCCAGTATTTGCTTCTATTTTTTCTGACGTCGCTTCTGACCATGAGAATGTGACTGCTATCGATTACCTGAAAGAAAATGGTTATATAGATGGTTATGCTGACAATACTTTTAAGCCAGCCCAAGAAATTACGCGTGCTGAGGCCGTGAAAGTATTGGTTTCTGGCATCAAGTTACCTTTGTCTACTACACAGACTGTTTTGTTTTCTGATGTATTGGCTACTGACTGGTTCTTTCCTCACGTAATGACTGCCAAAGAGGCTGGAATTGTGAGTGGTGATGACAGTGGGCTTTTCCGGCCTGGTGATACTATCTCTCTCGCTGAGGGTATGAAAATTTTGGCTGAATCTTTTGAGGTGAATTTGCCTACTTTTAGTGAGACTTATGGAAATATATATAGTGATGTTCATTCTTCTGATTGGTTTGCGCAGTATTTTGCTTATGCAAAAGAAAAGAATATTTTACTGATGGATGATCATGGGAATGTTTATCCTTACAAACCTCTGACTAGAGCCCAATTCGCTGAGCTAATGTATCGTTTTATTTATGTAAAGGATCATGGGAATGAAGATTATCCTTTGGATGATGTTTGGTTAACTTATGAATCTAAGGAGATTCCTTTTATTGTGAAGTATCCTTCTGATTTCGATATCTTGGTTTACGAAGGAGCTGCTTTGGATGAGGTTATTTTCTGGAAAGGTGATTCTCGTTTCTTCCAATTTTCTCCTGATAGAACTTATCCAAATACTGCGAAGTTTGCTGTTTCTCTCGACCAAAATGTTACTGAGATGAGCAAGGATGAATACTTTGCGAATATCCGTCAGGTTTTTGGAAGTGGTGTTATTGCTGAAACTACTTTTGAAGGGTTTCCAGCTATGATTGTTAGTTATGATAGTTCTTTCATCAAAGATTATTATATTTATTTGAATAGTGGGAACTTCAGTGGCAAAGCTTTGGTTGTTTATTCTAGTGCTGGAAGTGGAGTTGTTGCTACTCAACAAAGGAAGATTCTGGATGAGATGTTAGACAATTTCCAATACAATGAAATTGTGATTGATGAAAATTATGTAGATTATACAAAGGTCAAAAGTGAGATCTTTAAGAATGTTTTGGTTGAAGGGGAAGGTCAAGATATGTTAGATTTGCTCCCTGATGAGTATATCGTTGAGACTGATACCATCGGTGTTGGAACAGGCCCTGTTGATTATTATTATTCCGTTGAGATAGATATGACATTGAAATACGAAAGGAATGGTGATGTAATACTTGATACAAGGGACGGCAACACTACAGCGTTCTAAAGCATACTGATAAAATTAACCCGCAATATCATGTTCACAAAAAAATACATAGCAACCATCCTTGGAATTTTGACTGGCGTTGCTGCTGTTGTGTTTGGAATCTCTCAGATGTTCATTAGTCATGATGTACCTACTATTGAGGAACTGAATCTGGAAGACCCACAGGAGCCAAATGCTTATGGTGGACCAAGTCACCCACCTTCAGTAACTCCCCCAACGACTCCCCCACCTTACTAACAACTAAAATCAATGGAAGATATAAATGCGAAAGCCCTTAAGCTTCACAAAGAATCTAAGGGAAAATTAGAAACTGGCTTAAAAGTTCCTTTGGACACTCAGGAGGATATGAACGTTTACTATACTCCTGGCGTAGCTGAGCCTTGCCGTGAGATAGCTGAGAATGAGGCTGCTGCATACGAAACTACCTCAAAGGGTAATACAATCGCTGTGGTGACCGATGGGAGTGCTGTGCTTGGACTTGGAGATATTGGTGCCTTGGCTGGATTGCCTGTCATGGAGGGGAAATGTGCTTTGTTCAAAAAGTTTGGTGGAGTGGATGCTGTTCCTATTTGTTTGGATGTTCGGTCGGTCGACGAGATCGTTGCTGCTGTGAAGGCTATTGCTCCTGGGTTTGGTGGAATTAATTTGGAAGATATTAGTGCGCCGCGATGTTTTGAGATTGAGAAGCGTTTGATTGATGAGCTACCGATCCCTGTTTTTCATGATGATCAGCATGGTACCGCTGTTGTTTGTTTGGCTGGATTGATAAACGCGTTGAAGGTTGTCGAGAAAGAAGCTGAAAGTGCACGAGTTGTGATCAGTGGAGCTGGTGCGGCTGGAATTGCTATTGCGAAGTTACTTTTGAAATACGGTTTTGCAAATGTTTCATTATTGGACAGTAAGGGATTGATATTTGATGGTCGTCAGGGGTTGAATGAGCATAAGAGTGAAATGGCTAAGGTTACGAATTTGGCTGGATTGGAGGGAGGGTTGGTGGATGCGTTGAAAGGTGCGGATATATTTATTGGAGTTTCAAAGCCTGATATTGCTACAGCTGATATGGTTCGTGGAATGAATGAAGGAGCGATTGTTTTCGCGATGTCGAATCCTGATCCTGAGATCATGCCAGAGGAAGCGAAGGCTGGTGGAGCGGCTGTTATTGCGACTGGTCGTAGTGATTTCCCTAATCAAATAAACAACGTGCTCGTGTTCCCTGGGATTTTCCGTGGAGCTCTGGATGCACGAGTTGAAAATATTACAGATGATATGAAATTAGTTGCAGCCAAGACTTTGGCTGGGTTGGTAAAAGAGCCAACTGCTGAGAAAATCATCCCTGGAGTCTTCGATGAGGGGGTAAGTGAAACTATTGCTAAGGCTGTGAGTTCCACTTATACTGCGCATACTTCTTAACCCAATTCACCTATGTCTGGACATTCAAAATGGCATTCGATTAAACATAAGAAGGGGGCGGCTGATGCAAAGAGAGGAAAGATTTTCACTAAACATGCGAAATTAATTACTATAGTAGCAAAAAACGGGGCGGATCCTGAAATGAATCCTGGGCTTCGTGCTGCAATCGACAATGCGAAGGCTGACAACGTGCCTTCTTCAAACATAGAGAAAGCTGTGAAGAAAGGTGCTGGATTGGACAAGAATGCTGCGAGTTATGAGGAGATTTCTTATGAAGGATTTGGTCCTGCGGGGACTGCAATTTATATACATGTGATTACTGATAATAAGAATCGTGCTGTTTCTGATGTGAAAGCAATCCTTTCCAAAAAAGGTGGAAATATGGGAGGTGCTGGAACTGTTGCTTGGATGTTTGAGCGGAAGGGCGTTATCGTCATTCCTATCAAAGGTGACCTGGAAGAACTTCAGTTACAAGTTATCGATGCTGGAGCTGAGAACATGATTGAGGATGGAGGGAATTTGGAAGTTCATACGGACTCTACCGATTTGGCGAAAGTTCGTGACGCATTGAAAGCTGCTGGTGTTGAGCTAGAATCAGCTGAGATCACTTTCATACCAAAACAAACTGTCAAAATTGAGAATGAAGAGGATGGAAGGAAAGTTCTTAATTTGATAGATGCTCTTGAGGAAAACGAGGACGTTTCTGACGTCTATTGTAATTTTGATATGAGCGAAGAGTTGATTGAGAAGATGGGGTAGCTTGTGGCTAGTCCTCAAACTTATACAGAACTCCTGGAATGTTTTGGTCGTTTTGATCGTCTTTAGAGTCGTCATTTTCGCCGTGTTTAGGCTGACGCAATTCTAGATCTGAAACGTGTTCCTCCTCTTTTTCTTCAGGCTCTTCTTCTTCTGGTTTTTTGTATTTCTCAACTTCTTTTTCTGAAGGCATGGATTGTTGAGCTTTTTCTGCTTCTTTGACTCTATTCAGTAAGTTTTCTACATCTATGATTGGGACTTGTTCATCTTTTGATTCTTCAATAGCCTCGTCGGTAACGCTGAGCCTTTCTTTTTGAAACTCTCGGATTTGTTCTATGATTTCGTGTTCACGTAGGCCGATGTTTCCATCAGGGATTCGGAATCCTGCTGCTCGAGAATGACCTCCTCCTCCAAATATTTCTGCAATCTGCGAGGCATCTACTGCTGGATTAGTTGTTCGGATTGATCCAGAAATAGTGTCATCTGAGCGCTCTTTGATCAGCACTATAACTTCAGCCCCAGGAGCATTAGTCATCAATTCATCTATAATATCTCCCGTTTCCTCTTCTTTACTTTTAGTCTCTTTGAAGTCATCTTGGGTAACAGTTGACCATACTATTTTGTACTTTTCGTCTGTTTGTATCTTTGATAAAAGTCTTCCCCAAAGTTTGAGCTGACTCAATTGTTTGGTTTTGTAGATTTGTTGAATGATTTCTTGTTGCCGTGCTCCGTACGCAATCAGTTGTGCTGCGTGAGCAAAAGCTTTTGGAGTTGTGTTTGCGTTTTGGAATGATCCGGTATCTGTTATCAATCCCGTTAGAAGCAACGTTGCGATGTCTTCATCCATCAGCTCCACGTTGAATGCTTCTTCGAACTTTTCATAAAGTGGAAGAAGAAGTTCTGTTGTTGATGCAGACATGATGTCCACATAATTTATCTTTCCGAAGTATTCGTTTGAAATGTGATGGTCAATATTTATAACTGGGACCTCGTGGAACATATCCATATTCTCTTCATATACTGTGCGAAGTTGTTTCAGATCCGCTGTGTCTACTGTGATTATGAGATCGTATTCTTCTTGTCCTTCTGTGAAAGAAATCTCTTCTTCTGTGAAGCGACCATCTTTTGGTGTGATGATAATGTTCACTTTGTTTTCTTCGACCTGGCTCTTTACCTGCTCTACTTTAATTTTTCTTGTATCGATTGATACTATAAAATCTTTTGATGAAAGTAATTTTTCTTCCAAGACGTTTGTGTCTGGAAGAAAGCTCAAAACCTCTGGGACTACTTCGTTGCATACGACTGTCACTTTTTTCCCTAGTTTGCGAAGCACCATGTACATGCTAACTGCACTACCAATAGCGTCTCCATCAACAGGCGTTGACGGCAATATGAGAATCTTCTCACTTCTATTAATTAGTTCGATTATCTGCTTTTGTACTTCTGCAAATTTCATCTAAATTGGTAAGTTGTTATCTTCTAATTATAAAACACTTTTCCTTTTTAGTCAAGGGTTGGGTTTGGCTAAAAGAAAGGTTCTAATTCTACCAGCAATCCAGAGGCGACGTCTAGTTTATTTCAAAGTCTACTATTTCCAATTGTAGATTTTTATGGTCATTCCACTCGTTGATTTCGAGGTAGCAGACAACGTCCATGCTCTTTGCTTCCCTGATATCTTGGAGGTGTTTCCCTAGCCTGAAGCCGATTGCGTTGATGTTCTTGTCGCCGATCTTGGCTTCGAACTTTATGTGATCTTCGTTTCGACCTACTGCTTTTGGGAATAGAGGTGTTACGTTTTTGAGTTTGAATACTGGTCTCGGATTTCTGATTCCGAATGGTTTTAGTTTCCAGATGTCTTCTACTAGTGGTTCTCCTAGGTTGTCTTCTTTAACTTCGCATTCTATTTTCAATACTGGTCTGAGGTCTTTGTCTTTCAGTTTTTCTTCCGCAAACTTTTCTATGTTGATTTTGAAGGCTTCTAGATGCTCTTTTTTGAGATTGAAGCCTGCTGCGGCCTTGTGTCCTCCAAATGAGGTTAGGATATCTTTTTGTGAGGCGATGGCCTCTATGATGTCGAATTGATCTATTGATCTTGCAGATGCGACTAATGTGTCCCCCAGGTCCTGGAGCACTATTGCTGGGCGCCCGTACTTGTCTGCCAGTCTTGATGCTGATAGTCCCAAGATCCCTACATGCCAATTCGGTGAATGAGCTACTAGGATGTGTGGAATTTGGTTCTTGCTTTCTAAATCCTTAAAGAAGGCTTGTGCCTCCTCATAGCTTTCTATAGTCATCTTTTGTCTTTCTTGATTTATCTCTTCTAATTCTTTTCCGTATTGGTGCAGGTTTTCTCCTTCTTCTCCGATGAGAAGTTTGAGTGCGCTGTATGGGTCGCCTATTCTTCCTGCTGCGTTTAATCTAGGTGCTATTTGGAATCCTACTGTTGTTGTGTTTACTTCCTTGTTTTGACCTTTAACCATGTCTAGGAGAACTTTGAGTCCTGGCCAATTAGTGTTTGTTAAGTTTTGAAGTCCTTGTTTTACTATAGTTCGATTCTCCCCTCTTATTGGTCCCAAGTCCGCTATGGTTCCTAGCGCTGCTAATTCGAGAAGTTCATTGATGGCTTCTTCTGCCTCTTCTTTTCCTAGGAAGTGAAGATACAGTGCGTGAGCTAGTTTTAATGCGACACCAGCTCCAGTTAGGTCTTCGAATGGATATGAGCAATCCTCTTGTTTTGGATGGATTATTGCGTGAGAAGCTTCTGGGAAATTTTCCGGGATTTGGTGGTGGTCTGTGATGATTGTATCTATGTCGTTTTCTAAGGCATATTTGATTTCCTTTGCGCTTGAGATTCCGCAATCAACTGTGATCACAAGTTTCACGTCTATTTTTACAAACTCCTCCATGAATTTTTGGCTCAAGCCATATCCGTCTTTTTCTCGGTTTGGAAGGCGGACTGAGTGCTTTGCGTTGAGTTTTTTTAGGGCATGGTAAAGAATGGCTGCGGAAGTTAGCCCGTCCACATCATAATCTCCAAAAATCATAACCCTTTCGTCAGCCTCGATTGCTTTGGCAATTCTTGCTACTGCTTTTTCCATATCTTTCATTAGATAGGGATCGTGAAATTCGATAGCAAGATCTATAAAGGCCTGCTTCTCTTCATCGGTTTGAAGGCCACGGTTTTCTAGCAGTATATCTAAAATCTGTTCGTCACAACGTGTGGACTTCATTGTCCACTTCTTTCCTAAGACTGACATTTATATGTGAATTTATTTTTAAACTTGGTTGTCGGCGTTTGCGGCGGATTCAGCTGCGGCCGCTTTCTTTGCCTTTTCCACCTCTTTGTTCTTCTTCCATTGTGCGAGTGCTTCTTCTGGTGTTTTCACCTTATCTTTCCCGAAAACCCATGTATGTCTTGAGATTATTTTCTCCTCAATTCCTTTGAGGACATCTTTCATTGTTAGCTTTCCCTCTTCTTCTGCGATCTGTGCTGT
>Ga0307989_1000928_pt1 | contig 17014 bp, 20 predicted proteins | sample EllFjometagen185_FD_203164 | JGI IMG/M metagenome (GOLD analysis project Ga0307989, IMG submission 203164) | Marine microbial communities from Ellis Fjord, Antarctic Ocean - #185 | ecosystem: Environmental > Aquatic > Marine > Unclassified | place: Southern Ocean | collected 2014-10-08
CAGTTATTAGTGATAGAAAAGAAAATCCCAAAGAGGGTTCATATACGAATTACTTATTTAATAAAGGTATTGATAAAATACTAAAAAAAGTCGGTGAAGAGTCGGCTGAGGTTATTATTGCTGCCAAAAATGAAAGCAAATCTGAGACAGTATATGAATCAGCAGATCTTATATATCACCTGATGGTGCTCATGGTTGAAATGGGTATTACACTTGATGATATCTTTGAGGAACTTCAAAAAAGAAGATAATACTATTTTTCAAATGCAATGACTTTATTCCGTCCGGATCTTTTTGCGGCATAAAGTGCTTTGTCCGCTTCTAAATACATAGAATGATAATCTTCATCTTTATTACCGATTGAAGCTGTCAGACCTATACTGACAGTCAGATGGCCATAATTAGACTCTTGGTGAATTATTCCCTAGTTTTCAATAATTTTCGATAAAGTCTCCAACAGAAAAGCAAGGAAGAAAATGGGCAAACGCCATGACCCAACACTGAAAGTAGAAATAGATGAAGAATACGAAATCCTATAAATGACTCAATCATCTGTTGGATGTTTGGATTATTATACTTTCTAAATTGATTATATACAGAAAATCGCTATATGGAAAACTGTATGATATAATACTGTTGTTCGAAGGGGAGACACCCATAATAAAAAACAGTTCGAGCATCACAGGGGATGACACCCATTACAAAAAACAGTCATAAAAATTCGTACAGGAGGGGATGATACCCATTACAAAAAACATTACTGTAGTTGATAAAAACGGAAAAGAATATGAACCAACATATCTGCGCAGAGCGCAGGGTTTGGTTAAACACGGCAGGGCGCGGTTTGTGGCCGGTGATACAATCTGCCTGACCCGACCTCCCGATGAAATTATGGAGGATAAATTAATGAGCGATAATAAAAATCTAGCGGGTCCTGATAATGTAAACCCAACGATTAAGCATGACATGAGCATCGCTGAGAAAATATCAAAAGAACAGAAGAATGAATCCAAGGTGTCAATTGAATACATCATGGAAAAGATTAATCAGATACTTGAAGATAAGCAACATATTGTTGATACAATTGATGCTCTTCGGAATTTCAAAAACAATGATTCAATGAATGGAGGAATGGGAGATGCCGGAAAGGCAGAGGCTCTTGGGATTATTGTCAGATCTAGGGAACAGACAAACCAACAGCTTCTAACAATTCTTTCAAAAATGTTTGACCATCACATAGGCCTAATCTAAATTATTTAAAGGAATCGGACTCCCCGGTTCCTTTTTTTTACTCCTAGTTGGAAAAACAGCGGAGGGATGATTTTCCACATTTCCCATTAAGCTGGAAAAACAGCGGAGGGATGATTTTCCAACTTCGTATATTTTATCTTGACATATAACCCTGGACTTATGTATAATTCCTTTTGCGTATTTATATGCGAGAATGGCGGAACTGGCAGACGCGCACGGTTGAGGGCCGTGTTCCTAACCAGAGTGTGGGTTCGAGTCCCATTTCTCGCACCACAACAAAAGGACTTTTTAAAAAAGTCCTTTTGTTGTGGTCTAAATTATAATTTTGCTAATCTAGTTAATAATGAGCGAATACTATTATTGCCACACCTTTGAGTCTTTTAAGTGGTCTTTTTTTGTGTCCAAAATGCCTTTATCATGGCTCAGGATGGTTGAAGGTTATATAAGGATATAGGGCATGTTTAAGGGTATTTTTAATGGTGTTGTGGTATAATCTATTGGCAAAGGCGGTAAGTTGATTTGGGTAAGAATATTTACTACAGCAAAGGTAATATTGAAGATAAGGACAGGCAAAATCTGATTGGCCACAAAGGTGGAGTATTTTGGTTTTTCGGTTTGTCCGGTTCCGGTAAATCTGCAATATCACGAGCTGTTGAAGAGACTCTGACTCACAACGGGGTGCTAAGTTTCAGACTCGATGGAGATAATCTTAGAAGCGGGCTTAGCAATGACCTTGGGTTTTCTATAGAGGACAGAATTGAAAATATCAGGCGTGCAGCTGAAACTGCAAAACTACTTGCAAAAGCCGGAGTAGTAGTGTTGGCAACTTTCATAACACCGCTTAATGAAAACAGAACTGCTGCAAGGAAAATCCTTGGAGATTATTTTAATGAAATATATGTAAAGTGCAGTATTGAAACATGCAAAGAGCGTGATCCTAAAGGATTGTATAAAAGAGCTTTAAATGGTGAAATCCCAGATTTTACCGGTATATCAGCCCCGTTTGAAGAACCCGATGATGATACTTATATTATAGATACCGACACTTTGGATGAAAAGACGTGTGTTAAAAAAGCTTTCAAGCATATTATGAATATTATAAAATAGATACAAGATAAAATTATTGAAAAATAAGGAGACAAAGATGCCCTCAATATTTAAATACAATCAACAGCAACAGGAAAAAGAACCAACACAACCAACTGGAAAATTTATGGGACTGTTAATGCTTTTATGGAGAAAAGCATGGGACTTAACAAAAGTTAACCTCATTAGTTTCTTGTTCTATATACCCTTCTTCTATTTAGCTAGCATGATAGTTTTCGCAATACTGCAGATAGACAGAACATCAGCAATAAGCAATATTATTTATTCAATTGAAGATTTACAGTTAGCTGACTTTTTAATAAGAATAATACTTGGGACTGTACTTGTTACAATTCCTGTTATAGTTTTTGGTCCGGTTGCTGCCGGGGCAACATATGTATATAGGAATATTATAAAGGGACAACCGGTTTTCATATGGAATGACATGTGGGCTAATACTAAGAAGTTTTTTGTAAAAGGAATTTTTATTACAGTAATTGATGTTGGAGTACTATTTATTATAAGTATTGCTCTTCAGGTATATCCTCAGATTCTAAATGGTTTCTTTCAATCCATTGTTATATGGATAATAACCATTTTTATAGTATTATTCCTCATGATGCATTTTTATATTTACCAGCTTTTGATTGAGTATGACCTGAAAATTTTCAAATTATACAGATATTCATTTGTATTTTCATTGCTAAGGTTATTCCCTAATTTGTTGATTCTTATTGTTTGTATAGCAATTACACTGGTTCCATTTGCACTACATATTTTAGTAGGAAACGGTATATTAGTTTTCCTTTCAATAGCTGTATGCGGAACTATTATTAATTACTACTCATGGCCGGCAATTGAGAAACACTTTGAACCACTGGAAAAGAAATAGTTGGGATTATTATGACTGCCAAAAGAACAATTAATCTTATAAACAAATCATATGGATACACCATAATAGGTGATACCGAGGAATCTGCCCTCTTAGAAAACAGAGATGTCATAGTATCTGAGCTTGGGATTGGAACAATTGCAGAATTTTTGTCTTATGACGTAACCGAATTTTCAGAAGTCCGAAAGACTATTCACGCGCGAAGATTTTACCAACTTTTCAAAGATATATTTTCCTTTAAAAGGTTTGATATGGAAGCTTATCACAAAATACAGGCAGGATGTATTTTTATGATAGTTTTATCAGGAATAACCCGTGGGATTAATGATTACGAGTATACAGGATTTGTAAAAGATGCGCTTTCTAAAATTGGTAAAATCAATATAAGTAGTGGTAATAGCGTATCTCTGAACGAAAAACTATTTTATATTCAAAATGCTTTTGAGAAATTCAGCCGCATATCACTTGGGATTTACAGCCTTCAGATTTTTACAAAATACGGTATAGCAATACAACAGGTTAATAGCGTGCACGAAGGTGCAGCCAGCCGTTTATTAGTAGAAATAATTGAGTCAATGAATGAAGGTAAAACAGCATCTAAGAAAATCAATAAATTACTTTCTATGGAAATAATCAGCCCTGAAAAACTTGAAGACATGATAGATGAGTATATTGATTATGCTGTGGCAGATATAACCGTACATAGTATAAATCCGGGAAGTAAAAAAGCAGAAAAAGCAAATAGAAAATTAGCAGAAGAAATTTCCGATGAGGTTCATGATGCTTTTTCAGGGTTTAAAAAGGATGTAGCAGATCTTTACAACTTGAATGGCAGCATACTTGATAAAAAAGTTATATATGAAAGAGAATACAGTCAACCGGGGATTTCTGTTCTTTTTGCAGCTTTATTAGAAAGATACTCAAGCCTTTATGAGCGTCTGTGGTATTACGAAGGTAATTCATTTATTAAAAGATTGAACATGATATTTATACAAAGAGTAAAAGAGATGTTTGCAGAACAGCGAAAACAGGAATTTACTGTAGTTAAAAATGAATGTATCAGAATAATTGAGGACGGCCTGCCGGGAATAAGTGTTTATGAGCTCGAAGGAGTGTTAAATAATCTGGATGAAGGAAAAGAAATGTTTGATATCCGTCATGGTATGGAACCTCTTGAATCTAAAAAGGTTGTTGACCAGCTTGATGCATACCTAAGTGATAATTTAAAAACTGCAGACAGTATACAGCTTGAAATGAAAAATAACCTTAGCAGGATTTTAGGCCCTGAAGGTATGCCCGAGGGAGAAATGAAAATTCTAAGGGAAATAGTATATGATTTTGATGCAGTAGTGGACTTGCTGACGGAGGATGATCATTGAAAATTTATGTATCAACACCAAGCAGGCTTTGCTTGTTTGGGGAGCATCTTGATTATCATTCTCTAGAAGTTATTACCATGGCAATTGATCTTAGGTTCAGTGCGCAGATTTCAAAAAGAAAAGATGGACGTGCAATCATACTAATAAAAGATGAGAGTATTGACACACTCAATCAAAAAAATGACCATCTGTCATATGAAAAATTTGAATATGACTTAACTAGTGACCTTGCCTATGAAAATTCTAGGGACTATTTTAAAAGCAGCTTTAATGTGATAAAAAAAAGAGGTTATGATATTTCAAGTGGATTTGATATAAAAATGGACTCTGATATCCCTATAGGAAAGGGTATGTGTTCATCTAGTACAATGATAGTTGTCCTTATCAAGGCGGTTTTAGAAGCTATTGAAGCGGATGTAAAAGATGATATGTCCGGTATTGCTCAAATGGGATATGAAGCTGAAGTAACTGAGTTCAATGAGCCCGGGGGCAAAATGGACCATATGGCAAGTGCCCACGGGGGTATATGTAGATTTGATTTTGCCGATATAGAAAATCCTAAAATGGAAAAGCTACACGCATTGCCTCCCGGAGGTTTCATTCTTTTTGACAGTTTGCAAAGAAAAGACACAATAAAAGTTCTTGCAACGGCTCGTAAACCGGTAGAAAAAGCATTAGAAGCATTAGGGGTTAAGGGGATAAAGACTCTCGATTTAGAATTACTTGAAAGTGCAGATATTCCTTTGGAGCAAAAAAACCCGGCAATGGCAGCTCTTCATAATTATGAATTGTTGAAAAAGTTTGTAAGTGAGCATACTGAAGGATTGATTTCACCGGAACGTTTTGGGCAACTGATTTATGAACATCATAAAAAATTACGGGACGGACTTTCGATTTCAACTACCGCAATTGAAGAAATTCTTGATACAGCAATGGAAAATGGAGCACTTGGTGGAAAGTTGAATGGAACGGGCGGCGGCGGATGCTGTTATGTCTTCGCACATGAGAAAGATTTAATTAAAATTAAAGAGGCAGTAGAGGAAAAAGGATATCCTGCAAGGATTATCAGAACTGACCAGGGAAGCCGGGTCGATAGAAGAGGAGACTAATGAAAGCAATTGTACTTGGAGCAGGAAAAGGGAAGAGACTTTTAAGTGAAAAACACGACATGCCTAAGGTCATGAGATTAGCAGCAGACAGGCCGCTGTTGTCTTATGTTCTTGATGGTCTGAGTTTCTGTGAAGAGATAATCATAGTTGTTGGCTATAAAAAGAATAAAGTTATTGAAGCAGCGGGGCCTACTTATACATATGTTGATCAAAAAGAAATGAAGGGCACTGCGCACGCAGTTGCGGTTACTGAAAAAGCGTTGAAAGACTATGATGGACCGGTTCTTCTGACCTTTGGCGATATGCCGCTGTTTAGAGTATCAACATACAAGAAGATGCTTGCGATTCATGAAGAAACTGGTGCCGATTGCACAAATCTAACTTGCACATATTCTGAAGATGAGCATCTGCCCCATTACGGCAGAGTAATAAGAAATGAAAAAGGAGAATTTATTGCAGTGCGCGAGCACAGAGACTGTACTGAAGAAGAAAAACTTATCAGAGAGACTAATGTAGGTGTAATGGTATGCAACTCATCTGATATGTATGAGTATCTTGAAATGTTGGATTGTAATAATTCGCAGGGTGAGTATTATCTTACAGAGCTACCGGCATTAATGAAAAAAAACGGGAAAAAGGTTGTTATTCACAGCATATCTGATACTGACGAAGCGATGGGTGCGAATACACCTGAAGATTTAGATAATATTATAAAGGTTTTAGAGAAGAGGAGAGCTAAGATTAATGATTAAATTTGGAACCGGGGGATGGCGATCCATTATTGGAGAAGACTTCACTAAAGATAATATCAGAATTCTGGTACAGGCAATGTGTGACGATATGCATGATTCAGGTAAAGACGACAGACCTGTTGTTATAGGTTACGACAGACGGTTTTTATCTGATATAGGCGCTCGTTGGATGTGCGAGGTTTTTGCTGGGAATAAAATTGAAGTAGAGCTTATTGATAAAAATGCTCCAACACCTCTTATAATGTTTGAGGTGAAACATAAAAATGCTTATTTTGGTGCAGCTGTTACTGCAAGTCATAATCCTGCGCTTTACAACGGAGTAAAGATTTTTACAGAAGGCGGACGAGATGCGTCAATGGAAGCAACAGATCGAATTGAATCATATATTGATAAAGTTCAGGAAATTTCTTCAATGGATTTTGACGAAGCACTTGAACAAGGGCTTGTAACCATAGCGGATCCATCCAATGAATATATAGATTCTATACTGGAAAAGATAGATAATGAAGCGGTGAGAAAGCGTAATCTCAGGGTGCTTTTAGATCCTATGTTTGGTGTTTCAAAAACCAGTCTTCAAACGATACTTTACACACTGAGGTGTGATCTTGATGTAATAAATGACAGACATGACACTCTTTTTGGTGGGCGGCTACCTTCACCTTCAGCTGAAACATTGACGCACTTAAAACAGAAAGTTCTTGAGGATGGTTATGATATCGGAATCGGAACTGATGGTGATGCCGACAGACTTGGTGTTATTGATGATGAAGGACGGTTTATTCATCCGAATGAAATTCTTGCACTTTTATATTATTACCTTTATAACAATAAAGGCTGGAAGGGTGATGTAGTACGAAACTTGGCTACAACCCATCTTCTTGATGATATGGCAGAGGATTTTGGAGCAGTCTGTCATGAGGTTCCTGTTGGATTTAAACATATCAGCTCAGCTATGGAACGTACAGATGCAGTAATAGGAGGAGAGTCCAGCGGAGGGCTTACAATCCGAGGTCATATCAGAGGAAAAGACGGAATATTCGCGGCTACACTGTTAATTGAGATGATATGTGTAACCAATAAAAAAATATCTGAAATACTTAATGATATATATGATAAATACGGGCATAGAAGCATGGTGGAAAAGGCCTATAGCTTCAAAGCAACAAAAAAGAAAGAGCTGATTAAGCTACTTTATGAAGATAAAGCTCTGCCTGAATTCCCATATGAAATTGCAAAAATAAGTTATATGGATGGGCTTAAAGTATATTTTAAGAACAAAGGCTGGTTAATTGCACGGTTTTCAGGAACAGAACCGGTGTTGAGGGTATTTAGTGAAATGCCGGAAAAAGCAGACGCTGAAAATGCCTGTGATATTATGAAGAAATTTCTGGGGGTATAATATGAAAATTGCTGTAACTGGTGGGTGTGGTTTTATTGGCTCACATACTGTTGATATTTTGATAGAAAAGGGACATGATGTTGTCGCTTATGATAATCTTTCTACCGGATCTTTGGAGCATCTAAATACAGCTGCATCTTTTTATCAGGGGGATGTTGAAGACAGGACTCAGCTAGATGCATTTTTCACCAAGGAAAAACCTAATGCGGTCATGCATATGGCTGCTCAGATTGATGTTCAGGCATCACTGAAAAACCCATCCTATGATGCAAATATAAATATTATGGGCACAGTGAATATGCTGGATATGTGTAAAAAATATGGTGTGAAGCGGTTTGTTTATTCGTCAAGTGCGGCGATTTACGGTAATCCTGAATATCTTGGAGTGGATGAAAAACATCCTAAAAACCCTGAATCTTTTTATGGCTATTCTAAATTAGTGCCTGAAACTTATATCAGAATGTTCTGTAATCCAAGCAACATGACTTACGGCATACTTAGATATGCCAATGTTTACGGACCCCGACAGAAAGCTGAAGGAGAAGGCGGCGTTGTGGCAATTTTTACTGACAGGATGAATAGGAATCAAGATTGTTTTGTTTTTGGAGATGGTGAACAAACTCGCGATTTTATATATGTAAAAGATATAGCCAAGGCTAATGCAGACTCATTAGAGAGTACAGCATGTTTTACTGTCAATGTCAGTACTGCTGTAGCGGTATCAGTTAATAATTTATTTAATATAATGAAGCTTCAATATGGATATCAAAAGAATGTAATATATAAGCCGGAGCGACCCGGAGATATAACTCATAGTTGGCTGACAAATAAATTAATTAAGAGTGTATTGAAATGGAAACCAAAATACAATCTAAAAACCGGAATAAGTGAAATGGCTGGTTACTATGATTAATAGGGAAGTTATAAAAGAGAGAGTTTTAAAATATAATGATTCTCTGAATACTAAAGAATTTTCAATATTTAAACCTGTGCCAGGATGGAAAGAGGCATTGTTGAAAAGTGAAGTTCTTTTCATGTCCCATGGTGGCTCAGCAAAAGTGGATTTCCCCAATATTGATTTTACAGGACCTGAGTTTAATAATCAGGAATGGCGTGCGCAGTTAAACAGATATCTGTGGTTAGAAACCTGTCTTAAGGAAGACTTGAAAGGTGGCAGTGACTATTTTTCCGGACTTGCACGTGATTCAGTAAATGCATTTTATAAATTCAGGGAAGGCATAGAGATTCCCAACAAGGATTTTTTATGGAAAAGTCTTGGCGATAATACCCTCAGTATATCAGTCAGACTCGGAAGGCGTTACGGAAACGGCTGGTGGGGGACGCTGCCATTCATGAGGGATGATGTTATAACAGATGATTTCCTTGAAACGATGTATAAATCAACACTTGAACAGATTGAATTCATGATAACGAATATGACAGCTGCCGGCAACTGGAGAATTAGTCAGCTGATTAGCTTGCTGTTTTTGGGATATGCTTTTGATAATAAAGAATGGACCGGAATCGGAGTACGCGGATTAAATGAAGCATTTCATTCGCAGGTTTTTCCTGATGGCTGTCATGAGGAAAGAACATTGAGTTATCATACCTGGATGACGATGGAATTTTCTTCTCTATTCTACCTGGCGCAGGGGCTTCCGGACTTAAATTTGAAAATTGATGTTCAGAAAATAATAAAAATGTGGGAATATATTATTATAGCAAGTTGCCCTGATGGAATGCCAGTGGGTATAAATGACGATGTCAGATGGGGTGTAGTAAACACAGAAAAATTTAAAAACAGAGAAATAAAGGCAAAAGAGATCAGAAAAAATCTGATTGAGCGTTTTACAACTGAAAAGGTTACTGATATCACTATGGACAGCAGATATTTTGAGAGCGCCGGTCAGTGGTATTTAAAAGACGGTAGTTATGACGATGGTCAGTTTTTCATATTCGATGCCACAAAATACGGCGGGGGACACTGTCACCATGGTATCAACAGTATAAATTTCTTCTATGGAAACAAAATGCTGCTGCTGGATCCAGGAACATTTAACTATGAAAAGGCAGATCCATTTCGAATGTACGGTAAGCAGACACGTAGTCACAACACGGTTACAATAGATAGTTTGACTCAGCAGAAAGCATCTCAGACCGAGGCAGTATGTGATATTGAAGGAAAGTGCGTGTTTATTCACAATGCATATTCCGGTGGTTATTCTGATAATGGTATCAGCCATACGGGGACCCATGAACGTCTGATGTTGTGGTACAAAGATAAATTCTGTCTAATAAATGATTCTGTAATAGGAGAGGGAAATGAATTCCGTGCCAATTTTAATATACTTCCCGGACCACACACATTTGATAATGATACTTTTATTACAAAATTTGATGACTATAATATATTTTTAAAACCTATTTACTCAAATTCAAAGATACAGAGTAATGTATATGAAGGCTCAGAAGATCCCCTGGCAGGATGGCTTGCAGTAGATGGCTACAAACTACGCGGAGGTGAAAAAGGATGTTCTCTCGTGGTTAAGGGCGAATTGAAGGAAAACGGCAGTGTCTGTGCATATGCATTGATTCCTTTTAAATCCAATAAAACACCCGAAGCAGCTATGGTGAATATTGAAGAGCTCAGACAGGATGAGAATGAAGATAAAATTTCACGTATCTATAACAAACCAGTCAGGTATTCTGTGGAATCAGGGGAAAGTACATTTGAAATTGTTTCTGCATATTTAAAATATCGTGACAGTAGGTTGCACCCTTCAATTGGTATAACAGGAAAGTATGATAGTGATGGAAAACTTGCATTTGTAGAATTTATGGAAGGCAAACCGGTATTTGCATATATATATGACGGCACCTACTTAAATTATGATGGAGTTGAGTTGATTAAAGAAACTGAATATGGTAATTATGAAAAAACTTTTTAACAGGCACCGACATTTTATACTTTATGTTTTTAATGGGTCTATTGCTACAGCTGTGGATATGGGTATCTTTTTTATATTGTCTGATGCGGTAGGTTTACATTTTCTTGTTTCAAATGTTATCAGTGTATTTTTCGGAATTCTTACAAGCTTTGAGCTTAATTCACGTTTTAATTTCAAGAAAACTAATCTTAGGCTCAGGCGGCTTATTTTCTTTTCAACAATTTGCTTGATTGGAATGGGGTTGGGATCATTACTGCTGACATTGTTCTATGTATGGATGGGCTTTCCAAAGTTCATAGCTAAAATTTTATCAGTAATGTTGGCCGGTGTATTGCAATTTTTCTTTAATAAAAATATTACATTCAGAAAATGATTATTCTGTGATGACAACTACCAGATCTTTATAACCGCCTGTTTCAGGGTCAATATCACCTGTTTCTGAAATTAGAACTGTTCTTGAGGTAGTATTTTCAAGTTCGAGTACATCATCAGGGAGATAGCCATCTCTGTATATAGTTGTGTCTGAGACTTTTTGTTCAATTTTTGTACCGTTGTCCAGCGTAAATGAAATGACATCACCTGTATGTAAAGAATCTAGATTATAGAAAATACCGGCCATTCCGTCAAAATGCTTATATCCGAAAAGAATACAATTTCCGGTGGTCCCGGGTATATAACTGCCTTCATACCAAGATATTGAAAGTGCTGTAGGAAGGACATCAATTTTTTGGTTTTCATCAAGAGGTACGTTTTCAACTTCAGCAGTGATTCCGTTAATTTCTATTCGAACGAGCTTTTTTGCAGGTTGGGAAGTTATTGGAACCGGAGGCAATTCAGTTGGAACCGGTGTTGTTACCGGCAACGGTGTTTGAGAAGCTGACATTGAGGGCGCCGGTGAGTCGGTAGGCTTGGTAGTCGGTACTGCACTTAGGGTCGGACTAGGTGTTGGAGCTGTTTCAGCCGTTTTTTTGCCAATACCAAAGGAAGATAAATAACCGTCAAGAACAAAGAAGTAAACAATGCTTATACCAATTATTGCAACTAGAAGTAAAGAAAACAGAATTATTAGGAATTTTTTTTGGAGCAGGAGGTTTTTGAAGCATACCGGAATAAGATTCTTTAACAGCATCACAAGTATGTTCCCTTGGACATATATCAGTATCTAACTTCTTTAGATAAGGACATTCCTTATTTGTAACCGGACAAATCACACTCATAACACTCTCCTGTGAAATAGTATAACACGCCGATTAAAGCTTGCGAAAGCACCCCTTCATACTGCTACGGACAATTTGAAGTTCGTCAAGGTTACAAAGGCATTCTAAAGGGATATGTGCTGGGCAACGAGTCGGGAATACATGAGTATATTTCTGATATAATATTGTTATTGGATGAGGGGAGAGTTTTGATGCTGATTTTCATATCAGGCGGAGTAAGAAGCGGAAAGAGTACTCTTGGAGAAAATTTAACAGAAAAACTCGCAGATGGCAGAAAAGTGTATCTGGCTACTTCGATTGCACATGACGAAGAAATGATAAAGCGAATATTACTCCACAAACAGCAGCGTAGTGGAAAAGGATATTTAACGATTGAAAAAAGCACAAATATTGGAGAAGTTGCTTTTGACATTAAAAATGGTGATACGCTACTCTTGGATTGTCTTGGGAATCTTCTTGCTAACGAAATGTTCAACGATAAAACTAAGAAGGAAAAAGAAAATATTTCGAGAAAGCTATTTTCTGAAATTTGTCTGCTAAATGAAAAAGCAGAACATATGATAATAATTTCTAATGATGTATTTTCAGATGGGTGCATGTATTCGGACAGTGTTGTAGAATATATAGATTCACTGGCGGCACTACACATAAAAATTGCAGGTATATCGGATAAGGCAATCGAATGCACCGCAGGAAACTATTTCCTACACAAAGGCCGGGATTAGCAGAAGGAAAGGAAGACCATGGATTTTCTCAAATCAATAGTAATTTCATTTTCGTTTTTTACGACAATACCAATGCCGATGATTGAGTGGACAGATAAAAGAATGAAATATGTTCCACTGATTCTTCCACTAGTAGGTATTTTTATTGGGGGCTTGGCATTTGGTCTGTTGAAATTACTTAGCGTTCTAAATACGGGTAGTATGCTTGGCGCTGTGATACTTAGTGTATTTTTCATTGCAATTACGGGTGGGGTTCACATGGATGGACTAATGGACTCAGCAGATGCATATTTTTCCCGTCGTGAAAAAGAACGTAAGCTTGAAATCATGAAAGATTCAAGGGTAGGTGCTTTTGCAGTTATTATATTTGTAATTGTTATACTTATGAAAACAGCATTTCTGTATGAGCTACTAGAATCAGGCAAAGAATTCGGGATATTATTGTTTTTTATACCTGTTATTTCGCGATGTCTTCAACCGTCAATGCTGTACTTTTTTCCTTATGCAAAAGAGGAAGGGCTTGCAAAAATGTATGGGGGCGAACTTAAAAAAACAATGGGGATTATACCATTGGTGTTATTATTGGTTGCGACTGCAATCATGATTTTTACGAACGGAATATCAGCTTTAATAATTCCGGGGATTGCCGCTTTTTATTATTGCTTTTACTATTTATCGTCAAAAAAGAATTTTGGTGGCATTACAGGAGACTTACTGGGAGCTTTTTTAGAGGTCTCGGAAATGCTGATGATTGGAGCAATTTTATTTGTATAGGAGGTCATTATGCACTTGATATTAGGGGGAAGAAGGCAGGGAAAACTTGACTATGCTCTTGGTTTGTCAAAATCTGAATCAGTGATTGCTAATCTTGGTGCATGCAAGTTCAATGAAATATTCAAAGCTGATATAATTTGCAATCTGCATGAGGGAGTCAGAAAACTTCTGGAAAATGGAGAAGACCCAGTTGATGTATTCAACCAATCTATTGATATGCTTTCTGATAAAATTTTAATAGGGGACGAAATTGGGAGTGGGATTGTACCTGCAGACCCATTCGAGAGAGAATGGCGAGATGAAACCGGTAGGGTATATGTTCTTTTATCAAGACACGCAGATCAAGTAGACAGAGTATGGGCAGGATGTGTCCGGAAACTTAAAGGATAATTTATGAAAAGAAAGTTAGTTGCATTTGATGCTGACGGTACAATAATTGATTATAACGTAGGCGGAATAGTTGTAGAATCTACAAGTCTCGCAATAACAAAACTTATTGAAGCAGGTCATGTTCCGGCCATTTTAACAGGCAGGTCATACAACATGACAGACAGGCTTGCTGAAGATCTTGGGATTGAGTACATGGGGGTGCTAAATGGGGCTCAGATTTTTAAAAGTAAGGAGTTGATTTTTTCAAAAAGTCTTGGGAAAGAAATTTCACACCAGCTTATTGAACGCACTAAAAAAACGAATTTATCAATGATAGCTTTTGATGCAGAGTTAATTTACTGCAACAATATCTCAGATAAGTGGAAAGAATTTATTAATGCCTCTATAAATATGGAGAGTAATATGGTGCCCATTGCTGATGGCCCGTATGATTTTGCGTCTTTTTACACATACGGTGATGCAGATGTGCTAGAAAAAGCTGTGGAAGGCATAACCGGAATTGAGTTTCATAACAATCGGCACGAAATAACCAAAGAGGGCGTTGATAAAGGAATTGCGCTTGGGTTATTGGCAGATCATCTGGGAATTGCTATTGAAGATACTATTGCATTTGGTGATGGAATAAATGATATTCCAATGCTTAAAGCAGCCGGAACAGGAATTGCCATTAAAACAGGAAATCCACTTGCTCATGAAGCGGCCGACATGGTAGCGGATGAAGGACAGGATGCTATATATAACTATCTTGAAAAAAACGAGATTTTTGGAACTAAATAAAAGAACTGTAAGGTGAATGTATGATGAAGACTAAAAGTGGAAAAACTGTCAGGCAGGGCTGGGATGCTATGTTTAAAAAAATGCATGAAGTAGGAGATGATATTTTGCTAATAAGTGATGCGATTGATCTTGATTTTGAAGACTGGGAGCGTTAAAACAAATTCTTGACACTGTAAGACAGCTAATTTAAAATAGAGTTCATGACCCGGGGGTATAGCTCAGCTGGGAGAGCGCTTGACTGGCAGTCAAGAGGTCAGCGGTTCGATCCCGCTTATCTCCACCAAAATGGAAAAGACACTCGCAAGAGTGTCTTTTCCATTGCGGGATGAAAAGTAATACTAAGCCTGTAAAGTTGTATGACAGTGTTGTATCGCAAATTAGTTTGTGCCAATAACTATGTCACGCGTTTTAAACTTGCGGTAGTGTCATAGTAATCGGGACACATGCGATGTTCTTCGGTTCTTTTTGAAACTGCGGTATATCGTTCTGAGGAATGAAATGATAGCAATTCTTGTTATCATAGTTTAGACGACATAATAGGATTATTGTCACTCCTGTTCTCACTCGATAGAATGTCTTTAGATTGACAGCGACCGTGCTATTCACATAGTGAATCGCACATTTAAGAGAAACATAACTGACTAGTATATAACTTATTAATGTATAATAATGTATGATTTAAGGAGACAAGGATGAATATATTAACTACTGAAAATCTTACATTAAGAGAATTTACAATTGATGATGCAACTCAGTTTTTCTTAAATTGTCAGGATGATTTAATAAAAAAGTTTATGCCATATAGGTCATTCGCCAATAAAACTCAAGCAAAAAAGCATTTAGAATCTTTAATTACCGCAACTTCCTCACTACAAATCAATTATTTCGTAGCTATTGTAAAAACAGATATTGATGAACTTATCGGGCACATCGGAATCAATGAAATGCATAAAGGTTTAGAAATTGAATATGCAATAAGTAAACCTCACAGGGGAAATAATTATGGTGCAGAAGCAGTGAAAGCATTTTCAAGGTGGAGTAAAGAATATTTCAATCTTGATTTGATTTATGCATTGGTTGGATCACAGAATATTTCATCTAGCAGAACTTTAGAAAGGGCGGGTTTTACTTTTCTAAAAACTGACAATGAAGGAGAGTTCAATAAAAGAGGGGAATCACGAAAGGTATATGTATATTGACATTATATTAGTTGCGTTTATATATTGCGAATAATGTTATAAGTTAAATTATAAGTTAAATTGTAATATTCGATAATTTCAAGTATAATTATTTTGAGGTGAACCCAATGATAAAAGAGTTTGAAAAGACCATATTACCAATAACAGAATTCAGACATGATATGACTAGGATACTTGATACTTTAAACGAACCCAGAATATTGATGAACAGAGATAAAGCAAAGGCTGTTCTTATTCCGTACGAACTTTATAAAGCTATAGAAATTGTTATTGAAGAAAAAATGGGTGAGGTGCTGGCATCTGAAGCAGCTGACAGATTAAATGATTCAGAGGCAGCTTATTTTACTCATAATGAGTTTTGGAAGAAGCTTGGGGTTGAATAATGTCTTATTCAATTGAGTATCATAATAAAGTTTATGATGACATAAAAAAAATAAAATTCACTAAAAAGCAATTGAACAAACTCAAAAAAAAGATTGAACTTATCTCAATGAATCCATTTTCTAAAAGTCTTGGAGGTCTTGGTGAACCACTGCATGGAAATTTAAAAGGCTTTTTAAAATTCCGTTTCTTGGATGATTACAGAGTGGTTTATAAATTATGTAGGGATAAAAATACTATGAAAATAATAATTGTAGGTATGCGAAAAAATCTGAGTGTTTACGAGTCTGCAGCCAATAGAAAATAATAAAAACTAAAGAAGGATTCGAGAAAGAAAACCTGTTGCTTGAGTTTATTCAATAAAGTAACAAGTGAATCGGGTCAGCACTAAGAGTTTGTAATCTCAGTATTGAAAGACTATAATATAGTAGAGTCACCCGTTAAATAATTATAAATATAATATAAACAGAGCAAAATCATTTTAGGTTAAGAATGTAGTTAGACACTATAAAGATAGGGAGTACTGATATGCAATTCAGCAAAAGGTCAATTGAAAAAGTAACTTCCACTTTGCAAAAGTAAAATCCATAGATTTCGTTTTTTTAATGAAATCAGTGTCCTCATTATTTCAAAAAGTTTGTTTTAGGTGATTTTTAAGGCTAAACGTAGGAAAATATGATAAAAGGATCAAAACCAACCTAATTTTGAATTTAACAAACCAGAAGTAAAAATTTA
>Ga0307989_1000929_pt1 | contig 17002 bp, 12 predicted proteins | sample EllFjometagen185_FD_203164 | JGI IMG/M metagenome (GOLD analysis project Ga0307989, IMG submission 203164) | Marine microbial communities from Ellis Fjord, Antarctic Ocean - #185 | ecosystem: Environmental > Aquatic > Marine > Unclassified | place: Southern Ocean | collected 2014-10-08
CCAAATCGTGTATCTGGTTTATCTAGACCATATTTATCCATTGCTTCTTTGTATGTAATTTTAGGAAAAGCATCAACTAAATCAACATTTTTCACTTTCTTCATAACATGTTTTATCATTCTTTCACTAATATCTAATATTTCATCTTGTTCCATAAAACTAGTTTCAATATCAATCTGAGTAAATTCAGGTTGTCTATCACTTCTTAGATCTTCATCTCTAAAACACTTAGCTATTTGGTAGTACTTTTCAAAACCAGATACCATTAATAATTGTTTGAAAATTTGAGGTGATTGAGGTAATGCGTAAAACTCACCTCCATTTATTCTAGAAGGTACTAAATAGTCACGTGCTCCTTCAGGAGTACTTTTAGTTAAAATTGGAGTTTCAAATTCTATAAATGCTTCATTATTTAAGAATTCACGAACTGCGGTTGTTGCAAGGTGTCTAACTAAGAAAGTATTTTGCATCACAGGTCTTCTTAAATCTAGGTATCTATATTTTAATCTTGTATCTTCTAACGCATCAGTTTCATCAGCTATAATTAGTGGTGTAGTCTCAGCATCATTTAAGATAATAAGTTCTGTTACTTCTACTTCGATGTCGCCAGTTGGTATTTTTTTGTTTTTAGAAGTTCTTTCAATAACTTTACCTTTGATTTCTAAAACATATTCATTTTTAATTTCTAGCGTTTTAGCATATAAAGGTGAATCTGGATTAAATGCTAATTGTGTGATTCCTTTAATATCTCGAAGATCAATAAAAACTAATCCACCAAGGTCTCTTTTTTTAGCAACCCATCCCTTTAAAACAACAACTTCTCCAATATTACTAGTATTTAATTCTCCATTATTATTCGTTCTTTTCATCTTATATTCTCCTTTAACAGCTACAAGTACCGTCTTTATTTTCACATTCTGATCCACAATCATGTTCTTCTTCTTTTTCTGGGTTCATTAATTCTGTGATGATGTGATTATATAATTTGTGTTTCTCTATTCTAACTTCTTTTTTTGATACTTGATCTTTAACATTAATCATTCCATCTGCTTTTTCTTGTTCACCATATATTGCGATGAATCTAGAATTTAGGAAATCTGCTTGTTTAAATTTACCTTTCATTGCTTTATCTAAAAAGTCAATATCACTTGATAATCCACCAAGACGACATCTATTTAACATTGCCATTCCATCTTCTTTTTGTTCTTCACCAAGAATCATTAAATATAAATGTAAAAATTTAGGATCACCTTTAAACTCAATGCTTTCAAGAGCAAACATCAATCTTTCAAGACCAAATGCAAATCCAACTCCAGGAACATTTGGACCGCCAAGGTTAGACACTAAATCGTTATATCTACCTCCACCACAAATGGTGTTTTGTGCTCCTAATGTGTCAAGGTTAGCATTCACCTCAAATACAGTATGTGTATAGTAATCAAGACCTCTTACTAGATTCTTATCAATCGCATATTTAATCCCCATACTATTCAAGTATTTAATTAAACCTTCAAAATGAACTTTAGATGCTTCATTCAGATAATCAAGTGGTTTAGGTGCTTTTTTAAGCAACTCTGAATCTTTATCTATTTTACAATCTAAAATACGAAGAGGATTGGTTGTATATCTGGTTTGACAATCATTACACAACGTGCTAATGTCCTTTTCCAAATATGTAACTAATGCTTCTTTATATAGAACTTTAGATTCTGTATCACCTATTGAATTAATATGAACTTCAACATCATTAATTTTTAGTGCTTTTAATACACTAACTGCATAGCTAATAATTTCTGCATCTAACATAGGGCTATTACTTCCAAATGCTTCGGCACCAAATTGTGCAAATTGACGATATCTCCCTTTTTGAGGACGTTCATATCTAAACATATTTCCGATATAATAAAGTTTTTGTACTGGGATTTTATCAGCATATAATTTATTTTCAATATAACTACGAACTACGCCCGCTGTTCCTTCAGGACGTAATGTATTACTGCGCTTACCTCTATCTAAAAAATCGTATGTTTCCTTAGAAACTACATCAGTATCTTCACCAACACCCCTGTGGAATAAATCAGTATTCTCAAATATTGGAGTTCTAATTTCACTATAGTTATATAGTTTACTTACATTTCTAATAGTTCTTTCAAGACTCTGCCATTTACCAGTTTCGTTTGGTAACAAATCGTAAGTCCCTTTCATCTTTTGATACATAAAATCACTCCTTTATAATAAAAAACAATAAAAAAATCGCCCTAAATCTAAGGGCGAATTATATCCGCGGTACCACCTTAGTTCCTAGATTATCTAGGCCCTCATACTCTTAACGCGAGCAATCGTCTTTTTCTACTACTTTCAAAAAAGCCCTCAAAAGTGTCTTCGTTAGCTCTTATTGTAGATACTTTCACCGAATGTATCTTTCTCTTTCCATAAGAAATTTAACTACTATTCTTTATCTTTAGTTTACATTGTTGATTATACAGTTAAATGCCCTCATAGTCAACTTTTAAAGCTTGCTTAAATTCTTTAACCCAACTAATTTTTCCGTTAAAATAATCTTCTTTAATAATTGAAGAAACTCCTTCATCGATTATTTTACCATCAAAATTCTTAAATTTATTTCTTAAAACCCCTTCAAAAGTAAACTCCAGTTTATCACAAACCCTTTTACTGCGTTCATTGAATAGGAAGTAGCAATAGGCTAATCTGCTCAAATTTAGTATTTCAAATCCGTAAATTATAATTGCTTTTGCAGCTTCGGTCATAATCCCTTTATTCCAGTAACTAGGATTAAGTACAAAGCCAATTTCTGCTTTGTGTTCTCTAAATGAATGGATTTCGATTGTACCAATCATTTTATTATGCTTTTTATGAAATATTGCGTAGACACCAGGTTGTCCATATTCTCTTTTTTTAAGAGCATATTTAACGAATTCCTCAGTTTCAGATCTTGATTCATGAGGTTTCCATCCAGCGTTTGGTCCGACTTTTGGATTTACTGCATATTCAAAAACATCATCAATATCTCTCAATGATATTTTTTTTAATAGTAGTCTTTCAGTTTCTAATGATGGTAATAGTAATTTAGTCATAGTACTACTCCTTTGAAAGCATAACCCATTTATCTACATCTTTAAACCCAAGTCTTTTATAGATGGTCCCTGCCATAGGATTATCATAAAAGAGACATAAGTATTTATGTTTTTCTTCAAAATATTCATTCATTAAATGTTTCAATAGTATTGTAGCAAGTCCTTTTTTACGAGCGTTTACCGCTGTTGCAACTGCGATTACCATTGCTGACTTTGTAGTTTCTGCGGTAGCAGAAACAGTTGAGATTATTTTTCCTTCTTCTTCAATAAAATATGTACTTCCCATATTTATACCATTCATTTTTGATTTAACAAATTCTGTTTTACTCTGAATATCATATCCAAATTGATCAATTGATTTTAGAAGTTCAAATAGTTTTTCACAATGTTCTTCTGTCGTTGCTTTTATTAAATCATATTTTGAGTTTTCTGGTTTTTTATCTAATTTATATGCCTCAGCGAAATGCATATTGTGAACTTTAAATTCCTTAAAATATGGAATAAGTTTATCCATTACATTTGCTGCGCCACTTAAATATGAAAATGTATGGTTTTCAAATGTTTTTTTCCATTCAATATTAAATAATCTATTATGAGAATAAAAGATGGTATTTTCTCTATAAAACAACAATACTGACAAGTAATTATTAAACTCATCAAATTCGCCATATATAAATTGGAAATCCTGTTCAAATCCAAATATCTCAATATCACCAATTATGAAAATGTTTAGTGATCCCTCGATATATAAATATTTGAGTACTGAATCTCTGTCTGATTCAATTAGTTTTCTTATCATTTTATCACTTACTTTCAAGTATAATAGTGACCGGACCATCATTTAACAAATTGATATCCATTTGTTTTCCAAACGCTCCATTAAGGGTTTTGATATTATATTTTTGATTCATTATCCTTGTTAGTTCTAGGTATAATTCTAAAGCTTTAATTGGTTCTAATGCTTTAGTAAACGAAGGTCTGTTTCCCTTAGATGCATCTCCATATAACGTGAACTGTGAGATAGATAATATCTCATAATTCATGTCTGAAATGCTTCTATTAAGTTTGCCTTCTTCATCTTCAAATATTCTTAGATTCGCAATTTTTTTAGCAAGGTATTCAACTTCTTTGATTGAATCATTTTGCGTGAAACCTACTAATAATAAAAACCCATTATCTATTTTTGATATTACAGTATTTTCGACTGTACATGAAGATTCTTTCACTCTTTGAACTACTACTTTCATTATTTCATCATCCTTTCAATCGAAAAGACTCCTTTAAGTTTTTGAAGATTATGTATTGTAGTTTCCAAAACTTTCTTGTTAGTTAAATTAAGCTTTAATTTAACAATACCTTCTTCGCGTTTATTTGATGATGCTGCTACTTGCATTATTTTACAAGATGAAGCTGTGACAGTATTGATAATTTCAGCCAAAACGTTATCTCTGTTTGAGACAATTAGTTTTATATTAACATCATACATTTTAGTAGTGTCATTACCCCAAAATACTTCCATGTGTCTGTTTTTATCAAGTGCTGCAAGGTTATTACACTTAGATCTGTGAACTGCGATACCTACACCCTTAGAAATATATCCGGTGATACGGTCACCTGGAATTGGGGTGCAACAGTTTGATAGCTTAATAGAAGGATTCTTAAGTCCTTCAACTATAACATTTGATTCGCTTTTTTTGTCTACATATACAGAATCATTAATCTTTGCGATTAAGTCCTCGTCTGTATATTCTACGTCACCAATTAAAGAATTTACCGCGTGACCAGGAGAAATACCATTTTTACCTATTTCAAAATATAAGTCTTCTACAGTTTTAACACCTTTTTTACCAAATAATTCTAATACTACTTTATCATTTAGGGTAATATTAGCATTTTTTGAATTAATTTCTTTATTTAGATCATCTTTACCCATTTCTACTAAAACATCTCTTCTTCTTTTGTTTAAGTAGTTTTTAATTTTTGATTTTGCATTTGATGTTTTAACTATTTTAAGCCAGTTGTCATTTGGTCCAAATGAGTTAACACTGGTTTTCATATTAACTATATCTCCAGTACTAAGCTCATATTCAAGTGGAACAATTTTCCCATTTACGATAGCGCCTACAGTTTTAATACCAACCTGTGTGTGAATTCTAAAAGCAAAATCAAGTGGCGTAGCACCTTTAGGTAAATCAATAATATCTCCTGCCGGAGTAAATACATAAACATTAGAATGGAATATATCATCTCTAAGTAAATTTAAAACGTCAGAATCATTCTCAGATTCTTTTGTAAAGTTTATTAAATCTCCATACCATTTTAATTTCTTTGATACTTCTTCAGTAAGTTTAAAATTAGCATTGCTTTCCTTATATGCCCAGTGTGCAGCAACACCAAATTCAGCAATACTATCCATCTCTTCATTTCTAATTTGTATCTCATACACTTTCCCATTTGCTATAACAGATGTGTGTAATGATTGATAAAGGTTTGGCTTAGGCATTGCAATATAGTCTTTAAATCTATTAGGAATAGGTGTCCACTTACTATGGATAATTCCTATAGTTCTATAACAACTTTCAATATCGTCAACTATAATTCTTAGTGCTAAAAGGTCATAGATTTCTTCAAATTCTTTCTGTCTTGTAATCATTTTTTTATGTACGGAATAAATGTTTTTAATACGTCCTTTTACATTACAGTTTACTTGATTTTCAGTTAGTAAATAATCTAAATTTGTTTGCATTAATTCTAAATCAGCTTCTCTATTCAGTTTTGTATCACTAATTAGTTTAGCGATTTTTCTATATCTTTCTGAGTCAATGTATTTAAAAGCTGTATCTTCTAACTCAGCTTTAATAACATTCATCCCAAGTCTATGAGCAAGTGGAGCGTATATTTCCATAGTCTCATTTGCGATACGTAGTTGCTTTTCTTCGGGAAGAGAATCTAACGTTCTCATATTATTTAGTCTATCTGCTAGTTTAACGATAACTACTCTAATATCTTTAGCCATTGCAAGTAACATTTTTTGATAGTTTTTTGCCTGAGCTTGTATTTTTGTTGATTCAAGCACTTTACCCTTGAATTTATATTGTCCCAACTTCGTTACACCTTCAGTTAAAAGTGCTACTTCTTCTCCAAACAACTCTTTTACTTCATCATATGTAGCCGATGTATCTTCAATGACATCATGAAGTAGTCCAGACATTATAGTTGTAGGATCTGTGCGTAATTCACTAAGTATAAAAGCAACATCAAGAGGGTGAACTATGTAGGGTTCACCCGATTTACGAAATTGGCCTTTATGTTTATTTAGTGCAAACTTATAAGCATCTTGAATTTTATCAAGATGCTCTTTTTTTGTTACATAAGTCTTCAGACTATTTTCTAGTTGATCAAAACTAGGTGTTCTCATGAAACCACCTCTTAAATTAATAACTCATTAATGATAAAACATTATATTTATCGAGTTTAGCTCTTCCTTTTAAATCTACTAATTCAATTAAGAATGCAATACCAACAACGATTCCACCTGATTGTTCAATAAGTTTAATTGTCGCTTCTATTGTTCCTCCGGTAGCTAATAAATCATCAATAATTAATACTTTTTGTCCTTTTTTAATATCACCTTTATGCAAACATAGAGTATTAGATCCATATTCTAAATCATAACTAAATGAAATTACTTCTCTAGGTAATTTATTTGGTTTTCTTACTGGAACGAATCCTATTCCTAATTGAGCAGCAACAGGACATCCAAAAATAAATCCTCGTGCATCAGGACCTACAATAATGTCAGCTCCTATTTTATTCGTGAAATCAGCAAACAGTTGAGTCGCATATTGAAATGCTTTTCCATCTCCAATTAATGGAGTGATATCTTTGAATTGAATCCCTTCAATTGGGAAATCTGGTACATTAGCAATATAGTCTTTTAAATTCATAGTCTAAATCCTCCGTTTTTATGTTATGTTCTATTATATCAAAAGATATAATGTTTTACTCGTTTAATATTAATTAATTTCGTAATCTTCGATAATTATTTGAATTTTTGATTTTCCTCTAAAACTATTTATATCTAATCGTCCTAGTAATGTGATATTAGATTCATTTGATATTTTTGAATAAAGGTCCTTATTATTAAAAAATATTGCTTCACAATCTTTATTAATAATAATTTTTGAATGTTGTCCTGCGATGAGATACTTATTATTTAGTTTGATATTTTCAAACACGAACAGACAATCTTTTAAATCATATCGATCTAAATCTACTACTTGCTTGATATCAAGATTGTAAATATTAATTACTCCTTCAACCTTAGTCACTTTTTCATGCGAAGCAGTTGGAATTAGTTCATTAAATCTTCTTTTAAATTCTTCTAAATTCTCTTTTTTAAATTCTAATCCAGCAGCGTTAGTGTGTCCACCATGTCTAATTAGTAAATCATTTAATTTACTTAGGATATGGATAACATCTACTCCACCATAACTTCTTATACTACCTTTGTATGTATATTCATCTTCTTTTAAAACTACACTAACTTTAAAAAATTCATTTGCAAGTCTTGAAGCTACTATTCCTAGTACGCCTTCATGCATTTGCGGTGAATAAATAATTATACTTGGTTTCTCTTCTTCAATTAAAGATACACCTTCTTCATAAAGTATCTTTGTAAGTTTTTTTCTTTCATTGTTATTTTCTTCTATTTCCTTAATGATATTTGTAGCTTCAAATTTGTCAATAGAATCAAGTAACATCACTGCAAGTTTAGCTGATTTCATTCGTCCACAAGCATTAATTCTTGGAGCCAGTTTAAATTGTATATCAGCAACACTTGGTCTTCCAATATCTAAGAAACTAACCAATGCGGCAAGTCCTATATTATCTGAATGTTTCATTTTTTTAAGTCCTAGATTTACTATTGCTCGGTTTTCTTCAATAAGTGGCATCATATCAGCGACAGTTCCTAGTGCTACAATATCTATATATTCACTACTATCATCACCGATTAATGCTTGAACTAGTTTAAATGCGACTCCAACACCAGCTAGTGGTTTAAATGGATAATCAGACAATCCAGTATGGATAATCGAAAAGGCATCAGGAAGTTCATCTTCCATTTCGTGGTGATCTGTAATAATTAATTCAACATTATTATCTTTTAATATTTTTGCTTCTTTAACAGATTTGATTCCATTATCAACAGTAATTACCAAATTGTAACCTTCATTGATTATATCATACGCCTTAGAAACACTAAGTCCATAACCATCAATAAACCTATTTGGAATATCATAACTGACGTTTCCATTTAGGTTTCTAATTGTTTTATAGAGGATAAAAGTACTTGTTATTCCATCCACGTCGTAGTCACCATAAATAAGAATGCGTTCCTTATTTTTTATGGCTGTCATAATTCGGTCAACTGTTTTGGTCATATCCCGAAAAAGGTATGGATCATTGAATGTCTTTTCATCTAAATTAAATAATTCTAAGTAATTATCGACTCCTCGAGAACGATAAACCTCTTCAACCAATTTGTTTTGATCGAGTAAAGGATTTATTACTTTCCATTTATTCACTGTACTCTCCTAACCTTAAGAATGTTTCGACCACTCTTACATTTTATTTGGAGCACTAACTCCAACTAAATCTAATGCTATTTTTAATATAGTAGATGTTGCTTTAAGAAGTGCCAAACGTTCCATTGTTTTAGTATGGTCAGTACTAATAACTTGTTCATCGTTATAAAAACTATGGAATGCACTTGCTAAAGAATTAGTATAATTAGTAATTTTATGTGGTGAACTTTGCACAGCCGCTTGTCTTAAAGCATCTTTAAATCCAGCAAGCAAAGAAATTAATTCAAACGTTTTATCACCTGTTAAAGTTGTAAATTCAGTTGGCAAATCCGTAATGTTAAATCCTTTAGTTTTTGCAGTATTAAAAATACTATTTATTCTAGCGTGTGCATATTGAACGTAATAAACAGGATTCTCATTAGTTTGTTTTAACGCAAGATCTAAATCTAAGTCCATATGAGTATTCAAACTTCTCATTGCAAAGAAATATCTAATTGGGTCTACACCAACTTCGTCGATTAAATCTCTTAGGGTAATAGCTTTACCACTTCTTTTTGACATTTTTACTTCTTCACCATTTTGAAGAACTTTAACCATTTGTAAAATCTCAACTTGTAATATATCAGATTTACCTCCAACCATTTGGATTGCTGCTTTTAATCTGTCAATATATCCATGATGGTCTCCACCCAAAACGTCAATCAGTTTTGTATAACCTCTTTCAAGTTTGTTTTTATGATAAGCAATATCTGGAACAACATATGTGTATCCTCCATCACTTTTAATTATTACTCTATCTTTTTCATCTTCATATTGACTTGTTTTAAGCCATAAAGCACCTTCAAATTCATAAGTAAAATCATTTTCTTTTAAGAATTCTATTGTTTTCTTAACTTGATTATTCTCGTATAAAGATTTTTCACTAAACCATACATCAAATTCAACTCTAAAATCAGCTAAATCTTTTTTAAGTTCAATTAACAAGTTTTCTACACCATTTTCCTTAAAGAACTCTAGTGCTGAATCATCGTTTGTGAATTTGTCTCCATATTGCTCATAAAATTTCTTAGCTGCTTCAATTATTTCTGGACCGTGATATCCATCTTTTGGCATAGTCGTTGGAATACCACAAATGTCTAAATATCTAGCTTGTATACTTAATGCTAGGTTGTTTATTTGATTTCCAGCATCATTCACGTAATACTCTCTAGTAACATCATATCCTGCCTTATTCAAAATTCTACTTAAAGAATCTCCTGCCGAGGCGCCTCTAGCATGTCCAATATGTAAACTACCTGTAGGATTAACACTAACATATTCAATATTTATACGTTCGTTTTGACCCAAGTCTAATTTTCCATATTCAATTCCTAGAGTATTAATATCGTTGATAATTTCAGTTAAAAAAGATTTATCCAAGAACATATTTATGAAACCTGGATTAGCAATTTCAATTTTGTTAACATATATTCCATCCTTGTTAAATTTAGAAACTATTTCTTCAGCAATTTTAATTGGTGCTTTTCTAGCGATTCTTGCTAACTTCATTGCAACGTTAGAAGAAAAGTCACCATTTCCCTTGCCTTTAGGAGTTTCAAGTTCAATTTGGAATCCATCTTCGTAATACCCTAATTCAACTAAGGTATTTTTAAATTCATCTTTTATTTTAAGCTTTAATTCATGTAAATTCATAATACACCTCTATTTATTAAATTTCAGACTAATATCCATTGATCGGTATGAATGTGTTAAAGCACCCACACTAATAAAATCAACACCAGTTTCTGCTACACCCTTAATTCTTTCTAAAATCATATTACCACTTGCTTCTAAAAGTTTACCATCATTTGTTTCAACACATTTTTTCATTAAATCATTTGTCATATTATCAAGCATTATAATATCACACTCAGTTTTAATTGCTTCTAAAAATTGATTGTAATTTTCTACTTCTACTTCAACTTTTATTGAGTGGTCAACCTTAGTTTTTATAATCTCAACAGCCCTTGTGATAGAACCCGCTGCCTTAATATGGTTATCCTTAATCATAACTTGATCACTTAAACTGTATCTATGATTAATACCTCCACCATGAAGAACAGCCATTTTTTCTAATATCCTTAAGTTGGGAGTAGTCTTTCTAGTATCTAATATCTTAGTATTTAAGTTCCCAACTTCTTTAACAAAACTATTTGTCAATGTAGCAACTCCGCACATTCTTTGAAAAAGATTTAAAGCAACTCTTTCTCCTTTAAGTATCGAGAGTGATTTACCGCTAATTATAGCAATTACATTACCTGTTTCTACATAAGTAGAATCAACATTTATTACTTTAAAATAAATATCTTTATCAATTAATTCAAAGACGCGTTTCATTACTTGAACACCACTAATTATACCTGGTTCCTTAGCAATAAAAACACCCTCACTAACCTCACTACTAAATAGATTATCTGTAGTAACATCAATACTAGGGATGTCTTCTTTTAAAGCATTTAAAATAATATTATCAATTGTTTTATTCATATTTTTCACCTATAAGTTAAGATCTAGTTGTTCATAAACAACTTTTTTACTTGTTGATTCAAATAACTTAATCCACTTAGCACTTCTACCTTTTCCAAGTGGTCGAATTTTTTCTTCATCTCTAAGACGTTTTAACGTTCGATTAATTGTTGAGTCTGAGATATATGGATGGGCTATTCTAATGTCATCTTTACTAAATACATCTTCAAGTTTATGAATGGTATTTTCAACGTTATTTGACTTGTTTAATTGAGCATCATATTCATGATCCCTAATTAAAGAGTTTATTTTATTGTATGCTTGTAGCGAAATATTGATGATAAATCTATGAAATGGAAGCAATTGACTAAAGCCTTCAACCCAATTATAGGATGCATTCTTCTGTACTCTATAGAACTCATCTTTGTTTTCGTTAAGTAATTCCATAAAACTGATAAATTCAAATGCTTCATATGAGTTTGTAATTAATAATATGTATAGCAAAAGAATTCCAATTTCTTCATTTTTCTCAATGAATGGTGCGATATTGATAAAATCAATGAAGAAATTACTAACTATATATGATACCTCAAACTTATTCTCCAGTACAATACTATTATACAACAAAATCATATTGTCTAAGTCTTCTCTTTTTGAAGTAGGTTTCTCTTTTATCAAATTAATTCTATTTGATTTTTTATCTGATTTTTTAAATCCTAATTTGGATTCATTTAGTACGTCACTGTATAATAATTTAAGCAAATCAAAAACTTCATTTGTAATCAACTCAAATGTAGAGGTTTCTTTATGGATTTTTGTAAAAACTATCTTTAAATTCAGTACAAATTTTTCATCTTTATTCTTAGGTAAAACGTCTTTATATATTAATGATTTTAGTCTAGTCTCACTAACGTTTAAGTCCAAAAATTTAACAAAATAGTAAGTATCATTGTTAATAGTTTGGCGCACCATTACTTGATAATCTGAATTTAAAGCATCATGGTTATAGTCATTCATCCCTATTGACTTATAGATGTGAATATATGCCATTATAATATCGTGTGGGACTTGAGTCCTATTAATATTTGATAAACAATTCATTGGAATCACCTCATACGTACCATTTATATACTCTATTTTACTACATTTAGTAAAAAATACAATTGATTTGTTGCTTTATTATGCTCATTTGCTGTTTTTTTGAATATGATTAAAAGAAAAAGCAACATAAGTTGCTTTTTAATCAAATAGTTTTTGTTGTATTATATCTGTATTTTCTGTTTTAACATAATCACTTAATGGAGTAAGATTTTCATCGATTTCTATGTCTTCAATATTCATAAACAATGGTTTCCCAAATCTAGGTTTAACAAATGCTTTTCCATTACCAGTTTTATCATGTTTGACATCAAATGCATTTATAATTACTCTTGTTTTAGTTGTATTTATAGTGATTTCTGCTCGGTTCTTGTATTGAGAAGCATTCATCAAGCACAAATCAGTAATCAAAAACGGATTTGATTTGACCTCTTTATAGATTTGAACGCCTTTATTAGTACGTTTTTTCAGTGGAATATCCGATATACTAATTCTTTTTATTGTACCTCTATGTGTAAGTATTAATAAATCATGGTGTTCTTCTAATACAACACCAGAAGATAACTTTTGTTTAGTAGGTAAATTCATACCTTTTACCCCTTTAGCTGTAGTACTTGTAATTGGGACTTCAGACATATTCATTCTAAGTCCAAGACCTTTATTTGAAACAATCAAAACTTCTTTATTTAGTGAATTGGTCAAATCAATGCCAACTACTTCATCGTTTTTATTTAAATTAATAGCTTTTATTGTTTTTGAGTATCTCGAAACATTAAATTCTTCTAATTTTGTTAGTTTAATCAAATTAGATTTTGTTACAAAGAATAGATGAGCATTAGTAGAAAAGTCAGTCACATGAATAATTTTAATAATTGTTTCATTTTCTTCTAATTGAACAATATTGTTAATATGAGTTCCTAATTCTTTCCATTTATAGTCAGGAACTTCAAATACTGGAAGATATACATAGTTACCTTTATTTGTGAATATAAGTATAGTATCCAATGTTGAAACATGATCAACAAACAACATAGAATCATCATCTTTTAGTCCAGGCTTATCAGTTGCCTTGTATGATCTTGGCGTAGATTTTTTAACATATCCATCTTTAGTAATACCAAGAACTACCTGTTCATCAAGAACTAATTCTTCTTTTGTAATTACTATTTTTTCTATCTCTGTTTCAATTTCAGATCTTCTAGGAGTAGCTAAAATTTTGATAATACTATGTAATTCTTCTTTCACTACCCTTTGTAGTTCTTCTTCATTTTGTAATATTTTATTTAGTTTTTTAATAATGATATTTAGGTTCATATTTTCATTCTGTAATGCACCTATATCAGTATTTGATAATCTGTATAGTTGTAAAGTAACAATAGCTTCTGATTGTTCTTCTGTGAACTTATATTTTTTCATTAATTTCAATTTTGCATCTTTTTTATCTTTAGAAGATCTTATTAACGCGATAACGTCATCTAATACATCCATCATTTTGATAATTCCATCAACTATATGTAATCTTTTTTGAGCTTTTCTTAGTTGATGATTTGATCTATTAGTAATCACTATTTTTTGATGTAAGATATAAGCATCTATCATTTTAAACATACCACATAAAACAGGTCTTTTATTTATTATAGATACCATGTTGTAGTTGTATGATTTAGATAAATCGGTTTTTTTATGTAAAAAGTTTAATATAAACTCAGGATCCGCATCTTTTTTGATATCAATAACAACTCTTAATCCTTCTCTATCTGATTCATCCCGAACTTCAGCAATACCTTCTACTCTTTTTTTAATTCTAATGTCATCCATTTTGCGAACAAGAGTTGCTTTATTTACTTCATAAGGTAATTCAGTTATAATAATAGAATTATCTTCTATATGAGCTTTCGACTTAATGATAATCCTTCCTCTACCTGTTTCAAGCGCTTGTTTAATTTGTTCTTTTCCTTGAACAATAGCTCCTGTAGGGAAGTCTGGACCTTTAACAATTTTAACTAAATCATCAATTGTCATTTCGGGATCATCAATTCTTTTAATTACTGCTTTAACAACTTCTCTTAAATTATGGGGAGGAATTTCAGTAGCATATCCTGCTGAAATACCAGTAGCACCATTAACTAGTAAGTTGGGGTATCTTGAAGGAAGTACAGTTGGTTCATATTCCTCATCATCAAAGTTTGGAACAAAATCAACAGTTCTTTTATCAATATCCTTTAATAGGTATTCACTTGTTAAGCTCATTCTTGCTTCAGTATAACGCATAGCTGCTGCACTATCACCATCAATAGACCCATTATTACCGTGCATATCTATTAGTGGGTTTCTAATTTTCCATGTTTGTGATAATCTAACCATTGCATCATAAATTGAAGTATCTCCATGTGGATGGTATTTACCAATTACGTCTCCAACAATACGTGCAGACTTTTTGTATGGTTTATCACTAAACATTCCTAATTTGTACATTGAATATAATATTCTTCTTTGTACTGGTTTAAGACCATCACGAACATCTGGTAAAGCACGTTCTTGAATAATATATTTAGAGTATCTACCAAATCTATCCCCAACAATATCCTCTAAATTTTCTTTAACTATTTTCTGGTTAACATATCTTTCTATTTCTTCAACTACTTTTCTTTTAGCCATAGTTAGTCCCCAATCACAAAGTTGTCTTCAGTACTAAACTCAACATTGTTTTCAATCCAGTCTCGTCGTGGTTCAACTTTGTCTCCCATAAGAATTGTGATTCGCTGGTCGGCATCAGCTAAATCTTCTATATTTACTTGAATTAGTGTTCTTGTATTAGGATCCATTGTTGTGTCCCACAACTGAGTAGCATTCATTTCTCCTAATCCTTTAAATCTTTGAATATTATAATTTTTATGTGGAGCAGTTAACGTTTGTAACTCTTCATCACTCCATGCATATTCTATAATTGTTTTATTTCTTACTCTTCTAGTTACCTTATATAGAGGTGGTAAAGCGATATATACTTTATTTGCTTCAACTAACTCTCTCATATATCTGAAGAAGAATGTTAATAATAATACTTGTATATGGGCACCATCTGTATCTGCATCTGTCATTATTATTACTTTATCATAATTGCATTTTGTTATATCAAAATCAGGACCAAGTCCTGCTCCAATTGTATGAATAATCGTATTAACTTCCTCGTTTTTTAATACATCTTCAATCTTAGCTTTTTCAGTATTAATAACTTTTCCTCGAAGTGGTAATATCGCTTGGAATCTTCTGTCACGGCCTTGTTTGGCACTTCCTCCTGCACTATCCCCTTCGACTAAGTATAATTCATTTCTACTAGGATCTTTTCTTTGAGCAGGTGACAATTTACCTGAAAGGTTAGTTTCAATTTTGCTTTTTTTCTTTTCAAGTCTCGCTTCTTCTCTAGCTTTTCTTGCTGCGTCTCGAGCCATCGAAGCTTTCAATGCTCTTTCAATTAGGGTGAATGTTAAATTATTATTTTCTTCTAAAAAGTAAGTCATTTTTTCAGAAACTACTTGCTCAACAGCACCTCTAGCATCAGGAGTTCCTAATTTATTTTTTGTTTGTCCTTCAAATTGTAGTAAATGTTCAGGAATTCTAATAGACAAGACAGTGGTAAGTCCTTCTCTAATATCAGCACCTTCTAATTTTTTACCATTTTTAATAAGACCAACTTTGGCTCCATATTCATTAAATAATTTTGTTAATGCAGATTTATATCCTGTTTCATGAGTTCCACCATCTTTTGTTCGAACGTTATTCACGAATGAAACTAACTGATCTGAATACGATTTTGTAAATTGAAAAGCCACTTCAACTTCTATATCCAATGCAGTACCTTCTAAGAACTCCGTTTCATGTACAACTGATCTACTTTTATCAATAAAATCTACATATGATATAATTCCATCTTTATAGAAATACTCATCTCTTGATTTTGATCTTTCATCAATTAGTACTACAGTTAATCCTTTAAGCAAAAAAGCACTTTCTCTCAATCGTTCAGTTAACGTATTATAGTTAAACAAAGTCGTAGTAAATATATCAGACATAGGTTTAAACCAAACTGTTGTACCTGTTTCTTTCGTTTCACCTATTACTTCTAATTTTGAAACTTTTTGTCCACCTTCAGTGAATTTTATATGATGAGTTTTACCATCGCGATTAACAGTAACATCAACATACTCACTTAATGCATTTACAACGCTTGCTCCTACACCATGTAATCCTCCAGAAACTTTATATCCACCGGTTTGACCAAATTTCCCACCTGCATGTAGTTTAGTATAAATAATTTCGATAGCACTTTTACCAGATTTATGCATACCAACAGGTACGCCTCTACCATTGTCTTTTACAACAACACTATTATCTTCTTTTATGGTAACAGTTATCTCACTACCATATCCAGCAAGTACTTCATCAATAGCATTATCTACTATTTCCCATACTAAATGATGGAGCCCTCTAGAATCTGTACTACCGATATACATACCGGGTCTTTTTCTAACAGCTTCAAGCTCTTCAAGGATCTGAATTGATTCCTCATTATACGTATTTAATATATCATCTGCCATAAAAACACATCCTAACTAGTATTTACTTTTCCTATTATAACAAAACGAAATGCATTTTTATAGTGAAATTTCAAAATTCTTATGTTATAATTTGGTATCAATAAGATATTTGGAGTGATTT
>Ga0307989_1000930_pt1 | contig 16998 bp, 12 predicted proteins | sample EllFjometagen185_FD_203164 | JGI IMG/M metagenome (GOLD analysis project Ga0307989, IMG submission 203164) | Marine microbial communities from Ellis Fjord, Antarctic Ocean - #185 | ecosystem: Environmental > Aquatic > Marine > Unclassified | place: Southern Ocean | collected 2014-10-08
TTGGGCTCATTATTGGCTCCTTCTACGGTTTGTTAGCCGCCCAAAGTATCTCTTATTTATTTAGATCAAATGAACCGAATTGGTCTGACGCCGCACAGAGCCAGCACCATTGTAGTGACACCATTCAAGTGAGCCCTTCTTTTCAATAAAAATATCATGTTTGGCAATAATTAACCCGATGGGTGACAGGATCTGGCGATTCGGAATGATTAGCCCCATGGCAGCACCCATGCTGACTAGAGTTTCAACCTGCCGATCCACAAAGCCGGTTTCTTCCTCAAGAGTTTCTTTACTAACTTTTTTTGATTCTTGATAATCAAGCAAGACATGCAGAATACGTGCGAGCTGATCAAATTCTAGTAGGTATCCGTTACTTACTTGGAATTTACGTCTTGGTGCTTTGATTGGTTTAAATTCCTCAATCAAATTGGACTTCTTTTCCTCAGGAGCATGTTGCTCTGCTGAACCTTCGCTGAAAAGTTTCTGCTGTCTGACTGATTGTTTGGCTTTTTTATCCGAATTATGAGTATTCAATTTCTACAATTCAATTTTTAGTTTTAGGATGGGTCTCAGCTTCTCCTGATTTCACCCATGCATCAATCTCGGCTTTATCAAATTTCAGAAGACGTCCAACTTTATGGGCAGGCATGTGCTTCTTTGCCACCCATTTGTAGGCTGTATCCTTCTTAATACCCAGATGGATAGAAATTTCTTCGACGGATAGCCAACGATCTTGTTTAATCATATTCTTTCCCATGATAAAACCCCCGTTTTATGAGCTGAAAATATAAGCCTGGGATATTAGGATGCAATAGGATTGAGTGGGATAGCACATTATCAATCTACCCTCTCCAAATCCACAATTGTAACCGGAGGTAATAGCACTGCTATTTTGCTCCCCGAATAGCTCTAAACAACCTATTTAGCCATGAGCCCTGTATTGGAACATTGGGTGCTTGTTCTGCAGGAGATTTTATCGCTGTCTCGAGTGCCTGCTGTCGCGCTTCCAGTTCGCTGATACGTGAATTTAAATTGACATTTTCCTGAACGATTTCTGTAAACCGATCTTCAAAGTCAGCAAGTCGCTCGATGAGGTTGATTTTTGTGCTCGATAGAATTTCGCTCATCGAAGGTATGGGTCTTCCCTCTTCCAGTGCCCTCAACTCCAAATGTTCATTGATCAAACTTCGGGCTTGTATCAGTTGTCTTTCATTCGTCGCAGTAGTATTCATGATTATTTTTACTGCGGTGCTTCCATCAGACCATTGGATAAAGAGTTGGTTGGGTCGTTCTGGATTCATGTGATTTAAGACCCGTGTAACAGACGAATTGGCAAGTTCTTTTGTCGTTAATTTCTCTACGAAGGGTAGCTGCGCCAGACTTGCCAGTAATTTTTTCATTCCCTTTGGATAGTGGTGTGAATCTTTGGGTAAAGAAACTCGATTCTCTTCAGCTATCCTGCTTTCTGGGATTGTGGGGGCATTTTCTTCTCCCTCGTGTACTTCACAAAAGATATGACCCAACGTAGATAAGGTTACCCCATTGTCAAACTCTTCAAACAGGATCGCACCTTCATCGTCCATCAGCGTTTTGTAATGATTTAAAAATTCTGCAGCACCCATAACACCCGTATCAGAATTGTTTTTATCCCGCACTGCTAATGCCAGGGTTCTCCATTTTTTCCAATACACCTTACTAACAGTAAGGGGCATGGCAGGCAATAGAAATGGACGATCCATACCCTCATGAGTGTAGAAAACGGGGGTCTTCGTGATAGCTGCCATTAAGGTCAGGATACTTGTTTCCGCCTTGTACCCAGGTGTTGCATTAAGAATGGCTAGTTCACCATTGCCATGGGCTTTCTTAATCATAGCATTGACGTTGCCAATCAAGGCCGGAAAACCAATGCGCGAAAATTTGTCGGTGCCATCGTAATGGAGATTTTTACTTACTGTGGATGAAACCTTAATATTGTTTTTTTGCAGAAAGGCCGTGACAATACCTTCGCAAAAGGAAGAAGCTGCGGTATCGCTGGGCATAAAATAAACGCTATATTCAGATATTGAGTAAAACTTCACAAACAGACGGATAGAATTTAACTCAGCACAAGTCCCCCAATCGGTTTTCTCAGCGATTGATGATTGCCACTTTGCTATATCATCTGGCTGCGATCCACTTGTAAGAGTCTTGTAGAACGCGGCAAATTCATCATCATTCTTTGCGTGATGTCTTTGATATTGGGTTAGGACAGAAGTGCCTATGGAAGAGATGAAGGCGACGGGATAATCAGATCCAATTAAATCCATAGTAATTTCAACTCGCTTCCTGGAAATGGTTCATTCCATGTTTGCTACAGTAGCCACATTTTGAACATGTTAAGTGGAGCGTTCCCAACTCGTCTGTGCAACAAGGCACAGCGATCCCATCCAACCCAATGTTTTTTTCTGGTGCTCGGTACAGCTCACTGAAGTGAACATCTGTTTCGCAGACCGTTCTTATAATTGGGTAGGGCTGCTGGCAGTGAGCGCAGGCGTCTAGTCCCCACACCGTGTCACAGCTCGAACAATGACAGCGATATGTGTTTGCACCTGTAATCGTAAAATCTTTTTCAGCAATGTGCGATTGACAAACAGGGCAAACAAGAAGATCCTCGTACCGCTTTTTCATGAGCTTCATATCGACCAGCATTTTCTCGAGATCGTGTTTCCTGGTAATATAATCTCGACCTTTCCCGTCAGCTTTTTTGACCTCTACCTTCAAATATTTTTCCAACAAGGAATTTTCACGCGCTGATATTGGCTTTAGCTGATGGAGGAAGCCATTAACACGGTTGTCTTTGAGGCAATCAATAAGTTTTACGACCTCCTGTTTCAAGGAGTTATTAACCGGTGTTTTTCGTGGATATTCCATGTAATTAGATCCAAATATCCATCTACGTAGACAGATTCCAATACGCTCAACATTATAAAATGAGAAGGGACTCACATGGATAGGCGTGATGATACCATGAGCATCGTTTAGTAGCGCCGTCGGCCCAGCTTCCAAATGGCTAATACTCGAGAGACTATCAATTGGGATCTCATTACTGTCAGGGTAAAGGAGGATAACATGGTCTCTATGTTGTGAGGTCTCAGAAATTGAGTCGATTGAAGTAGTTAACTCGGCAAGCCCATTCCTTAAATCCATGAGTGCTGACAGTTGAGCAAACAAGGGAACAACAATGATATTATTTGTATGAGCTGTCGATATTTTAAGGTTGCCATTTTCTGCCCTCTCAACTGAAATATCAGGTAATCTATTCGATGCTAGAATTATCTGATTTTGTGAGCTTTTATTTTTACTTGAGTTCTTAATGGCATACCCAAATTCAATCAATGATCTCATGATGAGCAAATAGCAAAATCCTTCAAAGGAGTTGATTTCCCCAAGCCTGTTCAGATAAATCTCCGCTTCAGACTTTTTGATATGCCGCCCTTCGATTGTATTGAGGTCATTCAAGAGAAGCGCTACTTCTCGATAGTTCTGTTCATTCGCAATGATGTTTGTATCAATAATGTTGTTTTCATTTCGCTGTCGACCGGGGATAGATTTATATAACATAGAATCCATCAGTGTACCAATTCGTCTTGTGAGCCCCTGCAGAAATTTAAGCGTATTCTCTGCAATGTATCCCGCATCCTCGCTTACAGCTTCGCCCCAGAGACTATAGACGCGGTTTCGATGCCATGAATTTAGCGAGTTTTCTTCTATTTGACCCTTTTCCTTGAGCGTGCCCCTCAGTTCCTCAATTTCATGAATTCTTTTTAGTAGGTGAATGTATAACCTGTCAATAAGTGTTGCAGCGACACGGTTCTCATAAATATTGTAATCATCATTGATTATTTCTGACAATACTCGTTCTGGTTCAACGCCGGTCAGCGTCCTTCTTGACCAATCCTCAGCATGAGATGCAAGATATTCAACCGCATCAGGTGGAATGCGCCGAGCTCTATCCGTATGCACTCGTTCGACTTCAACCCTAAGAAGCGTAATCGGGTCGCGACAGACCTCCTCGAGGAATCCAATTTTAGTAGGAAGTGTGAGCTCGAAAGGTGTTTTCTGTATTCTTTCATTCACCCTTGGGACAAGTGGAACAAAGCTTTTAATCCACTCATCATTTAGGGAATCCAGTTGAAAAGGTTCCGGTACTACTTCAGCAATTGCCGATCTTATCAGTTTCGCTGGGAGTAGCTCTTCTAAAATGCCACACTCCACGCTACAGTTAGGCCCTTTGCCTTCAATATACAAGGAACCACTAGCACCGTAGTGAAGTTGTGTATTTTCTGGATATTGAGAACCATTTATCAAGACACCACTTTCGGCGGTTGAAAACCGGCCAGGCAGGATATTTCCTGGAAGATTTGCTAGTTTGGTGTCATAGAGCCGATCCCAGAAATTCACCTGATAGAGCCCCCCTTCTTTCGGGCTTCATTCTCCAAAAGAGATATCGATTGTTCCGGAATATTGTCTCCATCTAGAGCCGACCATACATCCAGCAACGTTTCACTCATGGATTCGATACTGCTTTGAAGCACATTGTGTCGATCTCGAATCTTTCGGAGTAATTTTGTCGTGATCAGATGATCCACAGCTTCTGTAAGCGATCCTCCACATGCTCTCACCACGGGGACAAATGTTTCAATTTGTTTATTTAGACGGTTACCCCACCCAATATTGAATGACGACTGCATGGGCTGGCGCAGGTGTGTCTCAAGGAACGTTTTCGTCTTTGTCGCATCATCAGAATAAGTGTGAGCCGCTTCAGAGAAGAGCGTTTGTAAAGTCTCCAAAGCCACTGGACTCCTTGGAGCGGGTCTTGGGGCTGGAAAAGTTTCGGGATGAGTAGGTAATTCCATGACATGTGAACGATCATAAGTCTTATCGGCAAATTCGACAGTGGTCTCATCATGATTTGCGGTACCAATGAACCACACGTTTTCAGGTAATTCAAGATGCCTCATATCCTTAGTAAATAACTCGGGAGCAGATCCCTGTGGAGTCCACCGAACCTCCAGGAACTTTTCTTCATCTCCAACCTCAAGTAAGGAGAGGATGTCCGCAAAATAATGTTCAACACGTGATAGGTTCATTTCGTCAATAAGAATGATATACGGTCTGTTTATATATAAGGGAGTCTGTGCCTCATACAGTCCTTTTATAAATGGGGTTTCCTGATACTTCTTCGTGAAGGAGTTAAAATGTCCAATGAGATCATATCGATCGCGCCAACCAGCCTGAGCAGGTACTAGTTGATACCCAGCACCTATAGAATCAGCAAATGCCCTTGCAAGACTAGTTTTTCCAGTGCCACTTATCCCTTGAAGGATGTGCAACCTACTCATGGCTAATCCACCGATAAATCGACGAACATCCTCTTTGCTATAGTAGAGTTCAACCCCTTCTTTGCCAGAGGCGTACTTCAGTCGGTTTCGCAAATCATCTGTGAACTGTTTGAGGTCAGTGATGTCTTCAGTTAACTCTCCTACAGACTGATAATCGGGTTCCTTATCAATCTGAATAAGCTGCTCAAAACTGGTTCCAGAGCTTGATTGATCGAGTAGACCATCAATCTCATTTCGAAGTTCTTTTTGCTTTTGACGATAAACTTCAGCCATCTGTTTTTGAGTATCTACCTCAAACTGCAGTGACTCCAATTCAAGCACTGACCTCCCAGAGAGGAGCTGGCTGTGGTTAAGTTCCATATTATCGCGAATCAATTCCTCGTACTTCTCATGCAGCGTATTGAAAAGTGCCTCTTTTTCAACTAATCGATCATAATCCTTTTGTGATGGTGCTGCCTGCAGGCTGGCATTTAGTGATTCAACATCATTTTGCAAACCTTCGATGAGCTTTGTCGTTTCTTCAACGGAAAGATCCTTGTAATTCACGGTCGATGCCTTGATTCGTGCAATTTCCAGTTGAAAGTTTTCTATGGCCTCTTCCTTCTGCTTGATTGATGCTGCCAATCGTTCAATTGTTTGTTTATCCTCAAGACTTCTTGCTTCATAGACTTCTTCTAATTTGCTTCGGAAGTTTTCTTGATCTTCATCTAGAATCTTTCTATCAATTTCAACATCTTTTCTCAATCTTTGAATGTTGGCATATTCAATCCGCTCTTTTGCCAGGTCCTCAAGAATCAGTTGCAGTTCAGATTGTACGCTTTTTGTTACTGAATCTTGAACTTTTGCTGCCAGCTTCGAAAGTTCTTCATATTGAGTTGAAGTTTGGGTAATCACGTCAGCTACTTTTTCAGAGTGTAGGCTATATGAATTCTCAATTGTCTCAATAATTTTTTGCTTTGTCTCTTCAAGAGACTGTAGCGTTTCCCAGTTTTTCTCAGCGTAGCCAGCGTCTATGTTTGCTTCTCGTTCAATAACTTCTCGGGTACGATCAGCTGCATCATTTGATAGGTCATTTGCCTTTTTTAATTTCTCATTTGCCAAGGCAAGTTGATCGGAAGCATCTTTTTCCTTTTCAGAGATGGATCCCTCCCTCTCTTTCAAGTCCAGTTCCTGTTTTTCTATATGTTTGGCCAATCGATTATATGTCTCCTTGACCCGATTAGCTTCGGTATAGGCGTTTTTAAGCATACCGTCAGTAATTTGGACACTATCATCGATGGGTTCATTTCTAGGGACTGCGACACCCTTCTCAGAGGAAATAGCCTTTACCGAGTTCATCTCTTCTTCGATGTTTTTAATAGTCTGCGGCGAAGTACTTGCTTTTTTTTGTGTCTTAGGAGGTGTGTTCTGATTTCCGCGTTTATTGCGCTTAGCCATCTTTATGTTCCTCGTCTTTATTGGAAACTGAAATATTTGGGATGGATTCCACAATCAGCTTAGTAATACGATTTATTGAGTTGAAAGCTTTCTCAACATCCGATTCATTTGCAGTGTCACCAGAATAATGCTGCATAGAGTCACGAAGGGTGGCAATATAGTCGATTCGTTGGAAAAAATCAGGACATTGCACCGCAATAGACTGTAAAGGGCCCTCCTGTTCATTATTTGCACCAAGGAGTGCGATAACTGCTTTTGGACGACTGCTACCCTGCTCATATTGGTATTCAGAGATCAACCGTTGGCTTGAGACTTTGGTAAGAAGTTTTGGCAACGGCGTTTCAAAGCCCAATCGCTGAGCTATTTCATCTAACATGCTACTATTCAGATCCTGATCCTCAGATAGCAAGGGTTGTAGTTCTTTTATATCGGAATTTTGAACCTGATTCAAAACTGCCAAGATCGCTTCAAGCAGTACTCCCATAGTAGCCAGGAGACCACGCATATTAACTCTACGTAAATGGTCTGATTTGTCCAGTTGAGCGTGCACATGCCATAGCTCCAAGACGAGTTTATGTAGGTCTCCAAACTCAGGAAATCGATCACCATAATATTTTAATACATCACTATCAATAGTTGAGCCAGGAGTCTCGTTCAATTCTTTTGCCTCTGCTTTCAGGTTCATTTTAGTCTCAATTCCGTCTACCAGTTTTTTAAGTCCCGTGTTTTCCTTCAGCATTTCTCCCACCCGCAACTTTAGCTCTGGGTTAATGCCTTGTCCGAATGGATCACTCATCACCCAGCTTTTGCTTGTTTGAGGGTAATAAAGTGTACTGAGAAGATAGCATTTCAGGGGTTCCTCGCTCACGATACTGATCTTTGCCTCTGCGTTTTGTCCAAGGAGGAGTGGTTTCCCTTTCTTTATTCTCTCGTGGGAACTCCTCACGCTTGCAGCTTTGAGCGCACCAAGAATTTCAATACTCCCCGGTGTGTTTGGAGGGGTGGGAGAAGGTGGATATAAGACGAAAGGGTACAGTGGGATGGGTTTTCCGGCGGTTCCAGCATGAACGATTATCCTCTCATGGTCCTGTCGCTCATAATCCATCAAGTGTTGGTCAATTTTTGTGATAAACTGCGGGAAGAGTTTCTTTGTCCAGGCATCCTGAAAAACGTAACCCACCAGTATCTTCTCATCTTCGTTGGAATCGAGAGTCATTTCGTGGATTGCATCTTGACCGTTCTTGGTAAGCTTACCTGCATCATCAACCATTCTCTTACCGAGGAGCTGCTCGAAGACATGGGCTCCAAGCTCCTGTGTTATTCCTAAATATTCGGATATCTGTTTAATCTGGGCCACTCCTGTTGCGAAAAACCCCAGAAATGCCATTTGGAAGTGATTTAATTTTCGTCTCTCTATAACAGGAGCCATAACTCTATACCCCCACATAGGTACCAAGAAGGGACGCCTAGAACCTGTTATCCCACTCCTATTCTGGAGATCTAAAATCAGATTGCTATCCATTAGTAAACCCTACTCAGCTCAGCCAGTGAAGGAATTGCTTCATTGGCGAGGTCATGGTTAAACATCTCTCTGTCCCCGACAGAGATTAAAAGTTTTTTAGCCCGGCTCATGGCAACGCAAAGGCGATTTTCAACGGTAATAAATCCATACTTACGAATCCATGTAAGTTTATCAGCCGTCAAATGAATGTTGTTGGATCGGACTACTGAAAGAAAGACAACATCAAATTCCATCCCTTGGAACGCATCAACTGTACCCACACGTAGTCGCTCACTAAAGGAAGCATCATCATGCTCAACAAACTTATACGGTTCCCTAATTTCGAAATATTTCCCGTTCTTTTCAGTTATGGGTGGGTCCGTTTTGCTCAAAGCACGTAGAATTTCACCAACTTGTGACTTATAGAATGTGATCACACCGATTGAGAGCTCTGGATGCTCAATGCAAATTCGAACAAGCTCATTTGCCAACATGTCAGCTTCCACTTGTCTACTTTTGCTTTTTCCCGGCCGTTCTTTTCCTCGTGAATAGGGTACATCAAACCAGCTCAGGCATTTGCCCTCGTATCCTGAAACACCATGCTCAAAATTCTCAGCCGGCAATCCTGAAGATAATCCTTCCTTCTGATAAAAATGTTTACTGACAAACTCACCTATCTGGGGATGCATGCGAAACTGTGTATCTAGAGTGACGGTGCGGACGATGCCATCTTTGGCCTCGGTTTCCTTGAGCCTATGAAACAATTTCTCAAACAAACTAACGTGAAGAGCATAACTCGGGTCCTGTGCATCATCCAGTGCACTTACTAGCTGTTGTTCAATAATTGGATCTACGATATGCGGTAACTGTTTATGATCTCCAACGAGGATAATCCTCCGTTTTGCGAGACTCATTGGGATAAGTAAATCAAGTGGGTTTGCTCTCGCAGCTTCATCAATTATCACAGTATCAAATTCATATCCATCTCTCACAGTCCCAAGTTTTGCTTCCATCATACGTCGACTTCTGGATTGTTGAGTAGTAGACGCGAGGACAAATGCATAATTACGAAGGGTTTCCTGCACACCAAAGGGATCATTTTCTAAATCCTCTCGATACCTTTGCAATACCCCACTCGGTCCTCCAAGGACACCCCTTGATTTACCTAGAATGGCATTGGAAACTTTTATGAGGGTAGCATGAACTTCTTTATCAAACCCGGAGATATGAACAGAGACAGAAGAATCTTGTATCAAGTCAATCATCTCGTCCTTGAATATTTGGAGTAATTTTAGGAACGCTGGCTTTCCGGGTGTTGGTTCATTAAGAATAACCTCCTCATACTTCTTTTTGATAGAGTCTGACAAAAGCCCAAGGTTTTCTAACCTCCTGACAGCCATACGCAAATTTTCATCTCCATCATCCTCGAAAGATTCAATAGTTGTGCGAATTCGTCTAATTGCTAACAGACAGACTGCATCATCAGATTCTAGGTTATTCGATGGCGAACCCGATAAGGAGTATCTATGCTTGAGACTATGTAGTTGATTCAGCAAGTCCACAGGAATGATATCCTGTGTATCTACGATAATTTCGCTGAGAAAAGTGACCAACTCACCTGGGGTGAGTGGAGATTTAAAATATCCAGCAATCTGAGCCTGAAGCCTCCTTCTGAGCGCTTCTATCGGGGAGTCGGGAAGATCATATAGTTTCTCTTCAACCTCACGTATTTTCCCTCGCCGCCAACCCTCAATCTGTGCGCTTATCCCATGGTATTGCTTGGCATCCTTTCCACCAATAATCGGTGCTGGTATTCCATATACGCTCGATACGCCAGCAACGTTTGTCACTGCATCATGTTGCTCACTACAAACAAGGATGTTGCCTTCGATAGTATCCCTATCTTGTGCCTCATAAAGCAGATGATTAACAATGCCTGCAATCACCCTCGTCTTTCCAGTTCCTGGAGGTCCTTGGATAAGAGCAATGTCTGGGGTTTGAAGTGCTTTTTTAATCGCCTGGGTCTGCCGATCCGTTGGCTTTCCATTAAACACCTTCGTAACTATGTCAGCCCGAAGTTTACCGATTTTGAATGCCTGCCTTACCGCCCTGAAGGGAAGGTCCTCAAGAATGAACTGAAGTTGTTTCATTGGGGATCTGGAGTCCCGAATATCCTGTAACGCATCCACTCGACGTTTATGCCGAATAATTGTACCAATCTGAGAGAGATAAATGTATCCATCCGGTGGTGGCATGATATTATCATCATCATTGTGGGAGATAATAATTTTACTATCCCTAGCATCGTACTCCTCATATTCACCGATGAAAAGTGGGGCACGCATCCCTGAATTAGTGCGAAATTCAGTTTTCGTTGGACGATCATTCCTAATATTTTCAGGAGGAGTTGTCCCGCATTCTAACTGAGCTCTTACTGGTAACTTTTCGATAAGATCCATAGTGGACTCATGCTCAACCAGGTCAAATTCCCACCCACGTTCAGTTCTCTCAACGGTGGAATAGGAATACCAGCCAACTTTTGAAGCTAACTTGTCAGCCTGATCTTTCTCAACACTGTTGTACTGATCCCAAAGTTGAACCCAACTATCACCTGCATTTTCAAGTGTTTTAAGTAGATCTTGGTTCTCTGCAACAAATTTTCCCGCTTCTGTGAAATCAACAAAGTCAATATCTGCTTCTACGATGGTAATAGTATTTAGTATATGTTCTTTAATTCGATTAGACCGAGTTAGACGATCTATGTACCATATGTCGTCCTTGTCCAACTTCACAACAGCTCTGGCTTTATTTCCAATAATAGCAAAGCTCTGTGCTCCGAGGCTTGCATCAGCGGCAGAGAGCATAATTTGAAGCCGAGCTTTCTTTGATTTACTGGGTTCGATGAGAAACAAATTCCGTATTCTATCTAGCTTTGCAGGATCCGGTAGCCTACTATTCAAAAAGCCTTTCTGAAAGGAGTCATATATTTTCTCATCCACTCCGATTCGAAAAGAATCTGGAAGTGAAGCCTGATTCCGAAAAAGATGGTTTTGAATCACAATTTCATTAATCAAGTCATCATTCGATTTCTTAGACAAGATCCAGGAGAAGTGTCTACTGCCTGAATCAAGCACCTCCTCCAATTCACGTCGATCCCTGCTATTTTTGCCCTTAATTCTGATTGATTCATTGCCGAACACCAGCAAGAGTTGATCGGTACTCGCATCTTGGATCAGATCCACTTCCTGGAGCCTGCCCGGAGCAGGTTTGAACTCTTTACCATTGTATCGAATGATGGTAAAAGTGGATATCTTCCCAGAGATGAGATTGTTGACTTTCACTTCTTAGCACCCCTTCCAACTCGAAAGTAAATCATCACATGGGGTTTTGAGGCGTCCTGAAAGTGCAAAATATTACCTGGTTGCATTCGTATTCCACGTTCTTCAACACTTTTGTATTCTTCAAGATCATCTCTTGAGACCCACAATGATGTCTCTTCTATGGGACGAATGGTAATTCTTTCCGACTTAATTTCAATTGTAGCGACTTCGTCATACGATCTAATACTCGTATCTAAGAAGGCAGTCCTTCGTTCGATGCTGCGAGAGGTATTTTCCTGAAAACTAACCGTTCCAATTGTATTGAGGGTACGAAGAAAATCTTTGCTCAGATTCTCATCTTTTCCTTGCCGAAGTTCACGAAATTTTTCTTTCAAACTTGGGTCATAATGAAAGATGTAACCAATCATAAATGCAGGGACTGAGTCCTCATCGCACCAGGGGCAGATATCTTGGTTTCGATAGTAAGTGCTGCCACATGTAGTACAGTACAGTGTATTGTCTGCTGCCAAGTCTAATAATTCAACCCACTTATTCATGCTAGTCCGCTGTTCGGCTGCATTTAAGCCACTGTTAAACGTTGTATCAAATGCCTTAAGCAATTTGGGGGAGATGACATACTCTGTTGGAATACCAGTGCTGCACCTGTTTATATCCACCTCTGGGTGTTCAATCCAAGGTAACTCCCCCTTCAAAGCACCTTCTTCAATTTCAGGTTCACCATTGATCACCACATCTCCCTTTAATGGATGGTTTAGCGTCAATAGCTCAAAAGCCAATACTGCAAAACTATATGCATCAGATAGGGTTGATGGTAAACCAGAGTTTTTGACTAGCTCTGGAGCACCATATCCGGGTGTGTAGACAGCCTCCCCTGCTTGTGATGTGATAAACAAGTTATCGACGTCGATTAAACGAACTTCTCGATATTCAGCATTTTCTGATACAAAGAGATTATTCGGTGATAGATCGCTGAATGCGATTGACCTGGCATGCAGTTGGCTAAACACCCTAGCAAAACGTCCCAAGATCTCTAAGCGGCGGACCAGCCCTCCTGTTGCCACATAATGTTCTAGAACATCACTCCCTTTGGGAGGTATCATCATTTTTTTGAGGGATATCATATCAGCGAAAAATTCCATGACATACCCTACATGAGGTCGTGGTAACATACTTAGGGGTTTAGCAATAGGGAGATTTTCAATCGGCAGTCTTTTTACACGTCTCAATTTGGTCGTGAGTTTTGAGCGCGCCTGTGGTGAATTGGAATTTAGAAACTTAACAACATACTTTCCATCGTCCGAAATGCATACCTTGCCTTGTCCACCTACTCCAATAGGTTTTTTATGGAGATGATATCTCCTACCCTGTTCATCCTCAATATCTATGAAATTTGCATTGTCAGTATTCATGTAGATTTCGTGCTCCAAAGGGCTAAAAGTGTCTTATCATCCAGATGATGAGGCGTTGGCCAATCCCATAGCTCTCTCCTCAATAACTGATAGCGTTTCATTTGAATGAGTGGTTGATATTCTTTTACGAGTTCCTCAAGCAACATAGGATAGTTTTCAAGTAGGATATCATCAGAAACACCATCAGTGGCCAAGATGAAACTATGCACATCATTCGCTGGAAGGGGACCAAATATTCTCCAGGTTTTAACCTGACTAAAGTCTCCCAACCCATGAGTTAGGTTAAATGTGAGTTCAGCATCTGGTGCACATGTCACTATGTTGCCATCGGTCAGCAAAGCGCCCAGGAAACCATCCCCCAGTTGTGCTCCAAACCATCCTTCCTCTGTGTATAGGCTGAACAGACAAGTTGTCATGCAATCGTTGGGTGTGTGCGGGTGAATACGATCAAGCCAATTTTGCTCAATAGAATTCAGGTGCGACTCTAAATTTGCGAGTGAGTTCATCTGATCCACCTGGTTGACCATGTCCTTGACAGCAAGACAAGCAGCTAGAGCGCCTAAGCGAGATTTTGGCTTCGATCCAAGACCGTCACAGACTATTCCTAGCGTGCCCCACCTTCGATGAAAAACATCCCAGGCATCCTGTTTGAGGTTTTTACGAGCTGCGTTGGACGGCCCCCTTACAGAAGCCCCGACGTATTCTGGCTTATCTAGCTTCCTGTTCAATTCTAGAACTCACCATCCAAATCAGCATCAAATCTGGGATCTGGCAAGGTGTCTGGTGAGTCAGGCGATTTGCTCATGACACGTGTTGAAACGCTCATTGTCACGAAATGGAAAAATTTGGCAATCTTTGTACTGTCAGTCGCCTCAAAAACCTGCATCTCAGTTTCTTTGAGGAACGATTCCAATACGCCTCGGTCATAGTCCCCTATCCCCATTGCAAAACGGAAAGCTTTTGAAGCGCGTGGTGAGGTAAGAAAATTATCTAACGCTGTTTCCCAATAGCCTTCATCAGTCGGTTGGCCATCGGTAACTACCACGATTGTCGGTCGATATGCTCGACTTGGGATTATTTGTTCGTCCTCGATCATCTCTCTTGCAGCATCAATGGCCGCTCCAAAAGGTGTAGTGCCAGTTGCACCCATTGGGGTCCAGGTAATCTCGCTTGCAGGAGTGAGTTGCTGATGTATGCGTGCTTGCCCTCCAAATGTGATGATACCTACATGAATCTCGGCTTGATGATCCTCTTGTTTTGTAAATTCGTCGATCATCTCTTTTACAGCTTGATTCAGTGTGTCGATATTTCCATCAACACTCATACTTCCACTTACGTCAAGTATAAGTAGGACGGGAAGTGGTCTTGCTTCAGCCATCACAAATTTCTTTAATGCCATATTTTACCCCTATTTTATTTGCTTTTATTTTTACTTTTTCGATAAACTTTAGGAACTACTCTAAGATCGCCGGGCTCATTACTTCTCCATTGATATCCATCCTCGGGTATCCATTTGTTTGTTCCTTTTGGACTAAGACTAAGGTGCTCAGATGGTGGATTGAGCCTGACTCCCAGGAAGGTTATATCATTTTCATCAATCCAGTTATAACCAAAATCTGGAACCCATCCCCCGCTTTGTTCATCGAGATGGACATGTGGGAAGGGCGGTACTTTAAAACTATCTTCCATATCTGAGGATTCCTTGAGCCCTCTAATCGTCTCTGCAAATCCTTGTTTTGATAGATTGTACTTGTAACGCAGCTCAATTTTTGATTTGCCCGCAAGCATATCTTTGAGGAACTGAGCTTTGTCCTCAGCCCTGAGAGACACTTTTGGTGCTTGAACTTGAGGCGCAACTCTCCGAGAGGGTCTTACTCCACTGGCAATCGCACTCAGATGGGAGTAGAGCAATGCATTGTCATGTCTAGCATCCTCGAGACCCGAGTAGGTCATAGCCAGGGAAACACATATGACTTCTGCATCAGGTATGACCTCCTGAATTGCCCTAACGATCTCACTCATAGTACTGCCGGTGGTCACGATATCATCCAGGATCAGAATAGTTGGTGTATCATTCTGTGCCAACGCTGAGGGAATTAAAAACCGATAAGAATCAGATATTTCGTTTATGCGCTCTTGTCTTCCCAGGAACTTGAGGGGTTGGGTTGAGTGAGTCTTTGACAGGGCACTTGGCTGGTATATTGCGCCAGGCCATTTTTTTTCTAATTCTACCCCAATGAAATCCATCGGTCGATCAGTGAGAGCGTACTCCTCTGAGGATCCAAGTGCTCGTAAAATTAGATTTGGCTCTAAATTTTGAGGTAACTCTTCACCGAGCGCAGTGGCCCAGGTACTTGTCCAAGTTGGATTCCCATTTTTTACTTGTAGGATTGATTCGGAAAGCGGGTCGTCAAGTTGAAACCTGCGAGGCACATAGTAGCCGAGGTAATACCCTGGATTATTACCAGACATGCCTGGGATTGTGTTAGATTTAATAAATGTTTGAGCAGTTCGTGTCATTGTTAATCCAAATCGAGTTTTTGCTGACCCAACTCCAAGAATTCGGTGCTCCGTGTGGAGTGGGTAGGATTATCTATTCGTGAATATTCTGCTGCTGATTCTGCAATAAAAGGGATCAACGATTCGTGCTCCACCTTCTGCGCCTTATTTGCTGCCACTAGTGAGCGAATCCCAGAATACGCTTCATTCTCAACAGGGTAATCAAGGTACTCGGCCATCTCTAGCGCAATCACCTTCCGTTGTTGTTCATGGGCGTATCGAACGGTGTGCATTGTCCCACCTTTCAGTGCCGATTCCACGGGAATAACTATTTGTGATATTGCACTTTGCAGCCTATCCCGTCGAACTAAAAGCCCTGAAGCGATCTTCGTTCTAGGACGATTTTCGCTAATCAATAAACCACCGGTTTCGAGAATCATTTTTGATAAGGGTGCATTTTCTGCTGGAAAAATATTCTCTACGTCTACTAGTACTGCAATAGTATGACCCTCCACACTAAGAGCCCCTCGATGTGCTGCGCTGTCAATTCCCCCTGCAAGGCCGCTCACAACAGTGAACCCAGATGAGCAAATTTCTGATGCTATCTGAAATGCTATTGCTTCACCGGCTGAAGTGCTTTTTCGCGTACCAATTATTGCCACACATGAGTTTCCGTTTAGAAGTTCGATGTTTCCCTTTGCGTACAGCCATAATGGAGCATCTCCAACCTGCTTAAGAAGTGTAGGGTAATGATCATCCCAATATGAGATGAGATGGATGCCCGATTCTTTGTATTCGCGAATTTTGTTGTTTGCTGTGGTTAGTAGACTATTACCTGACTCTTGTATAACTCTGATGGCACTTTCTGCTCGTGATCCCTTGATAAATTTCTTTAATTCTTCTCGAGATAAACCAATAATCTGTACAAAGTTCAGGTCCGAGCTGATCAGATTTAGCAAAGAACGTGTACCCACACCATCTACCCAAAGGAGTGCAAGCATTTCCGCTGAGCTTAACTTGGGGTTGTTTGATATGTCAAACTTCTGGATCATGTAGAGAACAGAATGTTGAAGTTATAGAATTGATTCATGGACCTGGCTTGATTCAAGATATCCTCGATGGTATTTACCAAGTCTGCTTCTGTCGTATACTTTGCCACCGGCTCTCCGATACTATTATTGCTGATATTCTGGAAAATATTCAGCTAAATTTTTCGCCTGATAAAACACGTCACACACCAACCATCCTCTATCGACTTTGTGTGCAGTTCTTCGGTGATCATATCATTCCCATTTGATTCTAGTGTTCTAATATAATTCTTCGCGATCTAATTATTCGTCCATCCATTGACCTACCCAATTAATGAGATCAAGAAGCAAGTGGGTTGCGCCTATGGCAGTATTTTTTGTACAAGGGATCGAGTCTCTGTC
>Ga0307989_1000931_pt1 | contig 16983 bp, 13 predicted proteins | sample EllFjometagen185_FD_203164 | JGI IMG/M metagenome (GOLD analysis project Ga0307989, IMG submission 203164) | Marine microbial communities from Ellis Fjord, Antarctic Ocean - #185 | ecosystem: Environmental > Aquatic > Marine > Unclassified | place: Southern Ocean | collected 2014-10-08
GAAATCTGGTACAACAAAAAAAGAAGGCATTCTGCTTTAAATTATGCAACTATTGATGAATTTAACAATCAAATTATTTACAAAAATGTCGCTTAACTTAAACTCCAGATTTTATTTGCATATCCAGTCTTATCAAATAAAAAAGATAAAGCGTTTAAATTACCTCCATCGTTAATACCTAAATTCAACTTGAGAGAACTTCCTGACATAGTAAATAAATAAGTTTCAGAGGCGTGCCCATAATCTAATACAACCTTAAAATTATCTTTTGAATTTTCTATAATTTCTAAAGATGAAGCATTTGACGATAAATAATAGTCATAACAGCTACCATTAACTGACCCCCACCATTCTTCAAAAGGACTTGATAAATTGTTCCTAAACCTATAATATTTAACATCTTCACCGTCAGTATACTTCCACTCTGTACCGCCCAATGATTCTAAAAGAGTATTTGATGATGATCCTTCATCGCTACAACTAAGCGAAGAAGTAGCAATCACAAGAATTGCTAATAGGTTAATCCATAATTTTCTCATAGTATTTTTGTTTTAATTATTAAATGTTTGTTTTACTAGCTTATCACATAATTTTAATCAGAATAAACTAATTCTATTTACTCTATAAAGGTATTAAATAATTATTAAAATAACACATATATGTGTTTACGGTATTGAATCCTTATTTAGACTTTTAACTTGTGAAGTTAAAAGATGAAAAATATCTTATTGAGTTTGGTAAAAACCTCCGTTTAATACGGAAATCTAAAAAGTTGTCTCAAGAAAACTTAGCAAATGATGCCAATATTCCTATCAACCAAGTTGGCAGAATTGAAAGAGGTGAAATTAACACAACCATTACAACTTTACAAGCTATATCCCAAGCTCTCGAAATTTCTATATCATCACTATTTGATTTCATAAGTTAGCAATCAATCATCCAATTTAAAGGTGTGCTAATCGATACTTTTTGAACGATAAATGTCTTTTGGCAGTATGTATCCACTTCAAATAAAAACGCCCTAATTGTTAGTTTAGGACGTTAAAATTTAAGTATTACTATTTGCTCTATAGCTTATCATTTTTGTCCTTCACAGACAAAAAATGAATAAGCTATAAAGTGTTTTTACACTTTAAATTAACCATTAATAATAGTCAATATATCCTTCAAAAACTAGTTGATTACGGTTTTTTTTAATGTCGCATACGGTCGAATTACAGACTATAAATATCTTTTGATAGTATGAGTCCATTTGAAAATAAAACACCCCAAATTGTTAGTTTAGGATGTTAGTTTTTTGTTCAGTTTTTGCATTTCTTCACTGACTTTTTTCTGCACCACTTTGCCATAATGAGCTTGTGTAATCAACATATTAGAATGCCCCAATAATTCTGAAACTATTTCCATTGGAACGTCGTTGTAAAGTAGCACAGTAGAGGCAAAGGTCTTTCTTGCTGTATGATGTGTCAGCCTTTTTTCAATTCCAACAATTTCAGCTATCTCTTTCAAATATGAATTGAATTTTTGATTTGTTATAATTGGTAAAAATGATTTTTCATTTGAATAAGCATCAATTATTTCATTTGCTTTAGGTAATAAAGGAATATTTAATACTTTCCCTGTTTTCTTACGAAATGTTTTAATCCAATTTTGTCCATCAAACCCTTTTACAATATTATTACCTCTTAACGACTTCATTTCCTCATATGCCAATCCAGTATAACAGCAGAATATGAACATATCTTTAACTTGTTGTAATCTTCTTTGTGAAAAATTACTATTCTGTAGTAAGTCTAACTCCTCAAATGTTAGAAACACCACATTAATCACAACCTTTTTTGGGCTATACATCATAAAAGGATCAATCAGTATAAAACCTTCGCCTAAAGCTAATTTTACAATCTTTCTCAGTCTTTGAATACTTTTATTAATTGTAATTTGCTTTTGATGCTTTTCAGATTTTAAATAATAATCGAAATCTTGCAAAAACTTTAAATTTAGATCTACTAATAAGAAATCCTGCTTCTTATATTGATACTTAATAAAATTTAAGGTGTGATTCTTAGCTTCTATAAACTTGCTATATGTAGCTTTTGAATACTCAAGACCAACAAGTTTTTTCATTCTATAATTATGCATTTCAAACACATCAGAAATAGTCTTTTCAGTTTTAACATTTTCACCTCTATACTGTAAGTATGTATCATCCACATCAAATATTCTTTTATTGATTTGAAGCAATAAAAAAGCCTGATTCAAATTAGATTCGATCAGGCATAGTTGTGTATTAATAAAATTATGTTGTTCATTTGGAGGAGCTACATTTTGATGCATACTATTCCAGTAATTAGGATTTACAAAAAGACCAGTTGAAAACTGCTTTCGTTTTTCTAAATAGGTCAATCTACAAAACAGAGGAGCCCTACCATCTTTTCTGATTTTATTCTTTGCAATAACATATAATATGTTCAATTTTTGTATTTTCATAGTACGATTTATTAAGTTTAATTGAAATGGTTACCTTTTTATGTCTAATGGTTACCTTTTTTAACACCTTTTTAGGCAAAATAAATGTAATATTGAGAAGTGATTTTTAAAGAATCCTTGTATTCTAGGGCACAAAAAAAGCTTCATATTTCTATGAAGCTTGCTTAGTAGCGGGGACTGGACTCGAACCAGCGACCTTCGGGTTATGAGCCCGACGAGCTACCTACTGCTCTACCCCGCGATTTGGATGGCAAAGATACACATTTTTTTAAAAAACCAATAAGATTTATTAAAATAAAAATATTAAAGATTACCTTTGCCGCCTTAAACATTGAAAATGAAGCATAAAGCAGGTTTTGTAAATATTATAGGGAATCCTAACGTAGGAAAATCAACATTAATGAATGCATTTGTGGGGGAGCGTTTGTCTATTATTACATCAAAAGCACAAACAACACGTCATAGAATTTTAGGAATTGTGAATGGAGAGGATTTTCAAATATTGTTTTCTGATACTCCAGGAATTATTAAACCAGCATATGAGTTACAAGCATCTATGATGGATTTTGTGAAATCGGCCTTTGAAGATGCCGATGTACTTATCTATATGGTTGAAATTGGTGAAAAAGAATTGAAAGATGAACAGTTTTTTATGAAAATACAGAATTCAAAAATTCCAGTTCTTCTATTAATCAATAAAATTGATACGTCTTCACAGGAAGAAGTTGAGGAAAAATTAAAATACTGGCAAGAAAAGGTACCTAATGCTGAAGTGATGTTAATATCAGCGCTAGAAAATTTTAATGTTGAAGGTGTTTTTAATAGAATATTAGAAGTACTTCCCGTATCACCAGCTTTTTATCCAAAAGATCAATTAACAGATAAGCCTGAGCGCTTTTTTGTGAATGAAGCTATTCGAGAAAAAATATTAATACACTACAAAAAAGAAATTCCTTATGCGGTTGAAATAGAAACTGAAGAATTTTTTGAAAGTGAAAAAATTATTAAAATACGTTCTGTAATTATGGTAGAACGAGAAACTCAAAAAGGAATTATTATTGGCCATAAAGGAACGGCTTTAAAACGTGTTGGTGTTGAAGCTCGTAAAGATTTACAGAAATTCTTTGATAAAAAAATTCATTTAGAATTATATGTTAAGGTAAATAAAAATTGGAGAAATGACAAACGTCAATTAAGGAGATTTGGGTATAACGATTAGTACCTTTTAGTTTTTTTCTCTAATGTTTCCATCATAAACTGATGTAATTCATTCATTTGCTTATGACTAGTTTTTTTACCAATTTGTCCTAAAAAATACAAAGCAAACCATAAAATAGGTAAGCCAATTACCATACTTAAGGCAAAAGTATAATCACTTTTTAAAGTCCATTGAACATAGGCCATTATAGAAAAGCCTATAAACGCAACAGCTGCGGCAAAGTGTATAAACATAAATAAAGTCCATACTTGTGGTTTAGGTCCGAACAAACCTTTAACAATAGTTTTTCCATCTTTTTCTTGTTCAATTTCAATGGATAATTGAGGCGACCAAAAATGATTTTCTTCAACAGGAATATCAATTGTAATATGTCCATCAACAATAGTACTGCAATAGTTACACTTGCCATTATCTAAATGATCCTTAAATTTTTTAATTAAATTTAATTGACTATCATCAAAATTCATTTTAAATCTAGGGCGCAAATGTATATCGCTATTCCTGTACTCACTCATCATTTGATTTTTTTAGATTTGAAATATACCATTTTTTATTAAATAACTATTTTAGAAGTTGTAATACGCTTATATTCAAATAAAAATTGCTTATTTTTGCAAAAAATTAAAAAACACCTAATGAGTAATATTGTAGCTATTGTAGGAAGGCCTAATGTTGGGAAATCTACCTTATTTAATAGATTAATTCAGCGAAGAGAAGCTATTGTTGACTCCGTAAGTGGTGTAACACGTGACAGAAATTATGGAAAGAGTGATTGGAATGGTAAAGAATTTTCTTTAATTGATACAGGAGGTTATGCTATTGGCTCTGATGATGTTTTTGAAAGTGAAATTAGAAAACAGGTTCAATTAGCTATTGAAGAAGCTGATGTTATTGTGTTTGTTGTAGATGTTGAACAGGGTATAACACCTATGGATACTGAAGTTGCTAATATTTTGCGTAAAGTAAAAAAACCAATTTTCATGGCTGTTAACAAAGTTGATAACGCCATGCGTGATGCTGATGCTGTTGAATTTTACAATCTTGGTTTGGGTGAATATTATACCATTTCATCAATCAATGGTAGTGGAACAGGTGAACTATTAGATGCTTTAGCATTAAAATTAGAAGATGAAATTGAAGAAGAAAATATTCTTCCTCGTTTTGCGGTAGTTGGTCGTCCAAATGCAGGGAAATCCTCGTTTATAAACGCTTTAATTGGTGAAGATAGATTTGTAGTAACAGATATTGCTGGTACAACTCGCGATTCTATCGATACTAAATACAATCGTTTTGGGTTTGATTTTAATTTAGTAGACACTGCAGGAATTCGAAAAAAATCTAAAGTAAAAGAAGATTTAGAATTTTATACCGTAATGAGAGCGGTTAGAGCTATTGAATATTGTGATGTTGCTATTGTGGTAATTGACGCAACTAGAGATTTTGAAGGGCAAGATGAAAATATTTTTTGGTTAGCTGAAAAAAATAAAAAAGGTGTTATTATTTTAGTGAATAAATGGGATCTAATAGAAAAAGAAACCAATACAATGCGCGATTATGAAGCTAAAATCAGACAAGAAATTGCACCATTTTCAGATGTTCCAATTTTATTTATAAGTGCTTTAACCAAGCAACGTATTTTTAAAGCTATTGAAACTGCGGTTGAAGTTTTTGAAAGTAGAAAAAATAGAATTCCAACAAGTAAGTTAAATGATGCAATGCTAGATATTCTTAAGCATCATTCACCACCAGCATACAAAGGTAAGTTTGTTAAAATAAAATACTGTATGCAACTTCCAACACCTACACCTCAGTTTGTGTTTTTCTGTAATTTACCTCAATATGTTAGAGAACCGTACAAACGTTTTGTGGAAAATAAGTTACGAGAACTATACAATTTCAAAGGTGTTCCAATAGTTATTTACTTCAGAAAAAAATAGCTATTTTAATACATAGTAAATAACAATCATATTTACTCAATTAATATTTTCTTAAACGTTGCTATTTATTAATTTCATTCTTTTCCTTAATTTGTGTAATATTCTTTACACCACTATGTCATTATTCTCACAAAGTATAATGTTTTAATAGTGTAGCTTTGAGCTTGCTTTTAATTTAGACTAAATTAAAATAAGATTAAACTAGAAATATAGATATGAAAATTTTAGTGTTAGGAGGTGGTTTTGCAGGGGTTGAAGCTGCTATTAAACTTAGAAAATATGGGTACGAGGTAACTTTAATTTCCGATAGAGATTATATGTTCATCTATCCAATATCTATTTGGATTCCAGTTGGTGGAATTAGTTTTGAAGACACAAAATTGAATCTTTACGACCTTCAAAAAAAGCACGGATTTAATCTTGTTATTGAAAAAATAACAAAGATTGACAATGAAAATCAGCAAATAATTACTGATAAATCAATTCATAAGTACGATTACCTTTTTATTGGTCTTGGAATGAGTAAAGTTTATGTAAAAGGTTTAGAATTTACGCATTCTATTTGTGGTAAACCTCAGGAGGCTACTATCATTAAAGATGAATTAGAAAAATTAGTAGCTAAAGGTAGCGGAACCATAAATGTAGGTTTTGGTGGAAATCCAAAAGATCCAACTTCTACAACAGTTAGAGGAGGACCTGCTTTTGAATTATTATTTAACATAAGTCATTATCTCAATAAAAAGGGGTTGAGAGATAAATTTAAACTTACATTTTTTGCCCCAATGGCTGAGCCTGGAAAACGTATGGGTGATAAAGCATTTAAAAATATGGATGCTTTTTTTGAACGTTACCATGTAAATACTCATTTTGGCATAAAAATCAAAGAATTTACTAAAAATGCAATTGTTTTTGCGAATGATACGCAATTAAATTCAGATTTAACTTTATTCATATCTGGTGGAGATGGAATGGATTTAATTAAAAACACAAGCTTTCTTCAAAATGAAACTGGTTTTTTAAAAATTAATGAATTGTGCAGAGTAGAAAATGAAGATAATGTTTATGCAATAGGAGATGCAGCAGCTATTATTAATCATCCTTGGGCATCAAAACAGGGGCATATTGCTGAAGTAATGGCTGATGTGAGTACTTATAATTTTCATCATACCATAAAACAAACTGGAAAACGCAAAAGTTATTGGGAAAAACTACATATTATTTGTATAATGGATAGTGGAGATGGAGCTGCTTTTGTAATGCGAACTTCTAAAAAAGAATTTATGATTCCTCTGCCAATAGTAGGGCATTGGCTTAAAAAAGGATGGGGCTGGTATTATAAACAAAGTAAAATGAAACGGATGTTCCGTATTCCGGGAATGTAATTAAATAATAATTTAAAAAAAATATACATGGAAGACATGATTTTCTACGATAGATTGCAGTTTGCATTTACTATCACTTTTCACTATATATTTCCCCAGTTAACCATGGGATTATCATTATTGATAGTTTTTTTTAAATGGAAATTTTTAAGAACTAAGATTGAAAAATACAACGATGCAGCAAAATTTTTCATGAAAATTTTTGCAATTAATTTCACAATGGGTGTTGTTACTGGAATTCCAATGGAATTTCAATTTGGTACAAATTGGGCTAAATTTTCTGAATTAACAGGAGGGATTATTGGTCAAACGTTGGCTATGGAAGGACTATTTTCTTTCTTTTTAGAATCTTCATTTTTAGTGCTATTTATTTTTGGAGAGAAATTAATGGGGCAAAAATTACATTTCTTAACGGGATTTTTAGTCTTTTTAGGCTCTTGGGCAAGTGGCTATTTAATTTTAGCTACAAACGCTTGGATGCAACATCCTGTTGGTTATGAAATTTTGGAGAATGGTAAATACGTACTTCAAAATTTTTCAGCATTATTTAGCAACCCATGGTTACTACCTGCATTTTTACACAATCAAATAGCTTCAGTGGTTACATCATCATTTGTTGTAGCAAGTATTGGCGCATTCTATGTTTTAAGGGATAAAAGCGTAGAACACGGAAAATTATTTTTAAAAACAGGGGTAGTTTTCGGATTGATATCAAGTTTACTTCTAGCATTCCCAACAGGTGACTGGAATGCTAAAAATGTGGCAAAATACCAACCTGCAACTTTTGCTGCTATGGAAGGAATTTTTGAAACAGAAGAAGCTGGTGCAGAAATTGTACTTATTGGACAGCCAAATATGGTTGAAAAAAAATTAGACAACAAAATTGCTGTTCCTAATATTTTAAGTTTTTTAACTTACCAAGATTGGAATAAACAAATTCCAGGTATGGATCAATTTACAGAGGAAGAATTACCAGATAACATTCCTGCTCTTTATTATGCGTATCATATTATGGTTGGTTTAGGAACTATTTTTATTGGAATAATGGGGTTAGCAGTATTCTTTTTATGGAGAAAAAAATTGTATTCCATTAAGCCGTTACTTTGGGCAATTATGTTTTTAGTGCCCTTCCCTTATATTGCAAATATTACGGGTTGGTATGTTGCAGAATTAGGCCGACAACCATATTTAGTGTATGGTTTATTAAAAACAAGTGAAGGTGTATCCCCAACAGTTTCATCAGGAAATACATTGTTTACATTATTAGGCTTTGTGGGTTTATATATGTTACTTGGATTGTTGTTTTTAGTATTAGTAGGAAAAATTATTCACCAAGGTCCTAAACCTTTAAAACATTAAATTATGGAGTTATTTTGGTTTATTATTATTGCAGTTTTTTTAGCTATATTTTTTGTATTAGATGGCTATGATTTTGGTACAGGTATTATTCATTTGTTTTTTGCAAAAGAAGAAAAAGATAAAGAAGTAATTGCAAAAGCAGCAGGGTTATTTTGGGATTCTAATGAAGTTTGGTTAGTTGCTGGTGGTGGAATGCTTTTTATGGCCTTTCCTACTTTTTATGCATCGGTATTTAGTGGTTTTTACCTTCCGCTAATTATAGTATTATGGCTCATTATATTTAGAGCTATTGGATTAGAATTTAGAAGCCAATTTAACTATCAAATGTGGAAAGCTATTTGGGATAAAGCTTTTGGAGTTTCCAGTTTATTATTAGCATTATTTTTTGGTATTGCTTTAGGAAATGTGGTTAGAGGTGTTAATTTAGGTGGCGTTGAAAATGGAGTTTCGGCCTATGAAGGACATTACTTTTTTCTGCCATTGTGGGATAGTAGTTTTAGTCCATTAAGTGAACATCCAGGTGTTATTGATTGGTTCACAATTATTATTGGAATAATTGCCGTAGTAACTTTAGCAATTCACGGAGCTACCTGGATAATCTTAAAAACGAACTCATCTATAAATAGTAAACTAAAAGCTGTTATTTTTAACTTAAATATAGCATTACTCGTTTTAACAATATTTTCATTAGTTATTTGGCAAATTGTAAATCCAAATTCATTAAATAATTTTATTGAAAAACCATATTTAATTATTTTTCCTATTATTTATTTTACAGGATTAATTGGATTATTTTTTGTTAAAAAAATTAAGAAAGAAGCCTATAACTTTTTGTTTTCAACGTTGGTAATTCTTGGAGGAATAACTGCTGCTTTAGCATCATTATTTCCGGTTATATTACCTTCAACAAATTCAATAAATGAATCATTAACAATATATAATACGGCAGCTTCAGAATATGGCTTAGCTGTTGCTTCTATTTGGGGCGTTTTAGGTATTATATTAATTATAATATATTTTATAGTACAAAAACGGTTTTTAGGAGGGAAAATTGATAAGATGGATTATGGACATTAATTAAAAGTTATGACTGCCACTTTAATTTCACTAATTAGCATTTTAACTGGAATAATTGGAGCAAATACGGCTGCATTTGTTTTTAAAAAATATTCTTTTGGTATTGTTGGTAATACAATTGCCGGTGTATTTGGGAGTATCTTTTTTATCAAATCCTTTGGACGATTAGGCTTTGATCCTATATCCATTATTAAATCAGGAGATATTGATTTTAAATTATTTATAATTAATTTAATGGTGTCTTTATTTGGAGGAATAGCAGCTATAATATTGGCAAAAAAACTAAAAATAATACTGAATAAAAATTAAAAAATTATGAAAATAGCAATACCAACAAACGATAGAAAATCAATTGCAAAACGAACAGGAAGAGCAGCTGAATTTGCAATATATACAATTGATAGCGGAAAAATAATAGCTGTAGATTATAAAAAAAACACACATAGTCATGACGACCATGATAGGAATGAGGGACATCACCACGGTGAAAATGAAAACCACAGCCATAACGAACACAATCATGAACACGGTGAACATAATCATGATGAGCTCTTAACATTACTAATTGATATAGATATTTTATTTGTAAGAGCTGTTGGAAAATATATGAGAAAAACATTACAAAATGGAAATATAAATTATCAACTAGTTAAAATTGATACTATTTCTGAAATAATCGAGAATTATTTAAACGCATAAATTTGTACTAGTTACTATTCAATAATTGCCTCTATGCTTCCACATTTTAGCATAGCATCACCAAAATAAGGATTCATAATTTCTTCTTCGGTACTTAGCCATATGGCACCTTTATCGCTATTTGCCATTGGGCAGAATTGCTTATATATTTTTGTATTCACTCCAAAAGTTTCAACTGATTTTGTAACATTATTTGATAAGGAAATAAAGTATTCTCTTTGAGTTTTAATAGCAGCTGAACTTGAAATTTTACTTGATAAAGTTTTCAATTCTTTTAGAATTGGCATCCATACATTATGAGATTTACTATCTTTTAAAAGGCTCATATTTACCTTGTCTAATTTTTCCATAAAAGCAAGAGCCGATTTTTGAGCTAGTCCGTTATCATCATTAACCAACGCATCTTTAATTGCCAAATATGCTTTAAAAACAGCACCTAATTGTTCTTGAAATTTTGCATCAACTTTTATTCTTGTTACTTCAACTATTGCTGCCATATCACCGTCTGTATTTTGCATTCCAATATGATTTTCATGACCAGTAACAACTCTCCCTCCTTCCGGACTCATCATACTTTTTTTACCTTGTAACTGTGCAGCTGCATCAACAGTAAATGTACCATTGGTAACAATTTCTTCATTTGAATTCAACCCCTCTAAAATTTCATACGAATCACCAACTTCATTCCCTAATGTTACGTCTCTCAATTCAAAAACAGGCTCTGTTCCTTTTTGTTTAACATATACAACAGATCTTTTCCCAGTCCATAAAACTGCAGTTTTAGGAACTGTTAATAATGCTTCATTTTGGTTATTTGCTTTTTTAGTAGATAATATGCCTTTGACAAACATTCCAGGTTTCAACGCTCCTTTTTTATTGTTTAAAACGGCTCTTACTATAACTGTTCTAGTTGAAGTGTTTAAAATCGGATCAATAAATGAAATTTTCGCTTTTATTTCTTTGTTAGGATTTGCATTGGTTGTAATACTTATTTCATCTCCTTCTTTTATGGATGAAAGTTGTTTTTCATACGCATCAAAATCTGCCCAAACAGTATTTAAATTTGAAATCATTAGTAAACTTTGTCCTTCTTTTACATAATTTCCTTCTTCCACCATTTTTTTTGTTACAATTCCACTAACATTAGCATATATTGGGAAGTTTGTAATAATTGCTTTAGATGCTTCAATTTTATTAATTTGACTTTCTGAAAGTTTCCAAAGTTTCAATTTATTTCTAACAGCATTGTACAAGGTAAAATCTTTATTTTTTGATTCTAATGCCGTAAGCAATTCTTTTTGAGCGGTCACTAACTGAGGTGAATAGATTAATGCTAATTGCTGACCTTGATAAACTTTTTCACCTGTGGAATTAACAAATAACTTTTCTATTCTACCTCCAAAATGTGCTGTTTGAATTGAATTAGTTTTTTCGTTTTCATTAATTTTTCCTGATAACATCAAACCACTTATTTCATTTGTGTTATTACCTATTATTGAAGTTTCAATGTTTGCCAATGCCATTGCATTTTGCGACATTTTAAACTGATTTGCTTCTAAACCTTCTGCTCCAACTTCGGCAGGAATTAAATCCATTCCGCATATTGGACAATCACCTGGTTCAGGTTGCATAATTTGCGGGTGCATTGAACAAGTCCACTTTTGATTTTCAATTTCTGACGTTTCGTGATTCTGTGCATCATCTGGAGTTGAAGAACTTCCAAAGAATACACTTCCAAAGAATACACTTCCTAATAAGATACCTACTATTAGTATTCCTATGTATATTATATATTTTTTCATTTTTTTATATTTAAAGTTTTTATTTTCAAGTGGAATTCACATATTATTTAATTCAATATTATTGAAATTAAGAGATGCTCATTTCTAGTTTTCTTTAGTTAAAAATTCTAAGGTTGATTTCTGAATAGCATATTCCTTTTCTGAAATCACTTTTTTCAATTGAAATTTTAATTTTAATTGTTGAATTTCCAATAGCTGTTCAAAATCAACTTTGGAAGTTTCATAAGCGGCTAACAATACTTTTTTTGCACGGTTAGCTTCATCCATATTTTTTAGTTGCGTTGCTATTGATACTTTCGAATTAACAAGGTTGCTTTTGGCTTTTTCAAAAAGGGTGTTTAATTGATTAAAGGTGCTCACTTTACTTGTTTCAATCGCTTTTTGTTCCAATTGTAATTGTTTTTGTTTGGAACTATATTTTCTTGAAAAAAGCGGAAATGAAACAGATAGCATTGGCATAATTATATCTTTACCGTTGTCTACAAGATTGTCAACTGCTCTGTTCTCAATAAATCCGTAATCTAATCCAATTCCAATAGTTGGCAATCCTTCTTTTTTAGTTGCCAGTTCCGATTTTTTTAAAGCATTTTTCAAATTATCCAATTGTAACATTTTCGGATTATTAGTAATTTGTTCTTTTTTAAAATCTTCTGAATTTAAGTTAATCACATCTTCAACTATGTTTACATGGCTATTTTCATCTCTATTTAACAATAAATTAAAAGCAATTTTTTTAGCATTGTAATTTTCTTGAACAGTATTTAATTGATTTGAAAGTTCATTTTTCTCCATTCTAATTTTCAAAACATCCACCATTGTTGAACGATTGTTCTCCAATTCATTTAACGCCAAACTTTCAAAAGTTTTTAGAATATCAATATTCTCTAAAATAATGCCTTCCTTCTCTTTGAGCTCGTACATATTAAAATATGCTGTTTTTATAGTTAAAAAGAGGTTTCTTTTTGCAAAATCATAGTTATTCAATTGTGCAGCAGCTTTAAATTTGGCACTCTCTTCTTTTGCTGTTAAAGTACCGAACCAAGGCAGCATTTGTGTGGCTGAAATTTTTGCTTTTTGAGCACCCACACGAGTTTCTACTTCTTGTGCAAAATACCCAACTGAAATTGTAGTGTTTGGTAAGCTTCCTACTTCAACTACTTTTTCTAAAGCACTTTCATATCTATACTGAATGGCTTGCAATTCAGGATTGTTTTGTGCTGCAATACTCAAATAATTTGGTAAGGATTGTGCTTTAGTGAGCAATCCAATTAAGAGAAATGCGGTTATTAATAATTTAATTTTCATAATATGTTTTATTTGTCATTCCTGCGTAGGCAGGAATCTATATTGTTTTCAATTCATGAGATTTCTGTTTTCACAGGAATGACATGCTACTTCTTTAATTTTAGCTCTTTTTTAAAACTGAATAAAACTGGTACCACAAATAAGGTGATTAATGCAACTAACATTCCTCCAAAACTTGGGATTGCCATAGGAATCATAATATCTGATCCTCTTCCTGTTGATGTTAAAATAGGTAACAGTGCCAACATAGTTGTTGCAGTTGTCATTAAACAAGGTCGAATTCTTTTTTCACCAGCTTCAACTATAGAAGCTCTAATTTCTTGTTTAGTAGTTGGTTCATTTCTTTCAAAAGTTTGTGTTAAATAAGTTGCCATTACCACACCATCATCAGTAGCAATACCGAATAATGCAATAAACCCAACCCAAACAGCTACACTTAAATTAATTGGATGTATTTGAAATAAATCTCTAAGGTTTACTCCGAATACATCAAAGTTTAAAAACCAAGATTCACTATACAACCCAATCATAATAAAACCACCGGCAAAAGCAACAGCTATTCCAGTAAAAACCATTAGAGAAGTTGAAACTGAGCGAAATTGGAAATACAGTATTAAAAAGATGATTAGTAGTGCCAGAGGAACTACAACTGATAAAGTTTTTTCTGCTCTTAATTGATTTTCATAGGTTCCTGTAAATTGATAATTTAATCCTTTAGGAACCACTAACTCTCCTCTGTCTATTTGACCTTGAATTGCTGCTTGAGCTCTTTCCACAACAGTTACTTCAGCTTCACCATCTATTTTATCAAATAACACGTAACCAACTAAGAAGGTGTCTTCACTCTTTATTACCTGAGGGCCTTGCTCATATTTAATACTTACCAGTTCAGATAAAGGAATTGGATTTCCACTAGGTGTTGGTATATAAATCTTTTTTAAATCTTCAGGACTTGTACGCTTTTCTCTTGGATAACGAACTCGCACTCCGTATCGTTCTCTTCCTTCAACTGTTTGAGTTATTAATTTACCACCAATGGCTACTTCTAAAACGCTTTGAACATTATTAATTGTTAAACCATATCTTCCTAACTTTTCTCTATCTATGTCTATTAACAAATAAGGTTTACCTACAATTCTATCGGCAAAAACGGCTTCTTTTTTAACACCAGGAACTTGTTTTAACACCCCCTCTAATTCCAAACCAAAAGCTTCAATTTGAGCCAAATCTTGCCCTTTTACCTTAATTCCCATTGGAGCACGCATACCCGTTTGTAGCATTACCAATCTAGTTTCAATTGGTTGCAATTTTGGTGCTGAAGTTACTCCAGGTAGTTTTGTAACTCGTACAATTTCATTCCATATATCATCAGCAGAATTTATAGTTTTACGCCAGTTTCTATAATATTCACCAGCAGAATCTTCAATTAAATTCTTAGTTTCTATTTTAGTACCTGAAGAAATAAACTGACCAGAGGTTGTTTCAAATAAATCATCATTATTCACTTTAAACTTTAAACGTTTACCATCTTCATCTAATTTATATTCGGGTTTGTAAATAATTACATTTTCATACATAGATAGTGGTGCAGGGTCTAAAGCACTTTCAATTCTACCAGCTTTTCCAACTACGGTTTTAATTTCTGGGATGGTAGCCACCGCCATATCTAATTGTTGTAATACTCTTTTATTTTCTGCAATACCAGAATGTGGCATCGAAGTAGGCATCAATAAAAATGAACCTTCATTTAATGCAGGCATAAACTCTTTCCCCGTATTTTTCCACACGCTTACACCTAATACAATAATTAAAATAGGTACACTTAAAAACAATAATTTATTACTTAAAGCCCACTTTAAAATCATAACATACGATTTTCTAAATAACGTAAAAACTCCAAGTATTCCGAAGCAAATAACACCGACAAAAATTAAGTTATAAAAAATTGAATTATCTACGCCTAACGGTCTCCAATACACACTTAAAAATACAATGATGGTAAATGAAGTAATACTAATATTTACAAGGTTGGCCTTTTCATCTGAAAGTATTCCCTTAATTTTTAAAATACTAGAAACTCCAAAGGCTATTAGCAATAAAGCGATATAGTATCCTCCAAATAAACCAACAATCCCCGCTATTATTAGACCGATACTACCTATATATTTACCCTTTTTTAAGGATGGTTTAAAGCCAAATAACCAAGCGGCAAAAGGTGGAATTAAAAATAATGCAACTATTAAAGCGGATGTTAACGCCATTGTTTTTGTAAAGGCGAGGGGTCTAAATAATTTACCCTCTGCACCAATCATAGTAAATACCGGAACAAAACTAATTATGGTTGTCATTACTGCCGTAATAATTGCACCAGACACTTCAGTTGTTGCATCGTAAACTAATTTATTAATAGGTGTTTTATTGCCATCTTCTTCCATATGCCTAATAACATTTTCGGATAGAATAACACCTACGTCGACCATTGTTCCAATGGCAATTGCAATACCTGATAGAGCCACAATATTGGCATCTACATTAAATAATTTCATAGCTATAAAAACCATTAAAACTGCTATTGGAAGTAATCCACCAATTAGAACAGAAGCTCTCAAATTAAAGACCATAACAATAATTACTAAAATAGTAATTAGAATTTCTAAGGTTAATGCTTCATCTAAGGTGTTGAGTGTTTCTTTAATTAATTCTGTTCTATCATAAAATGGAACAATGGTTACTTGAGAAGTTCTACCATCTTTTAAAACTTTGGAGGGTAAACCAGCGCTAATGTCATTAATTTGATCTTTCACATTCGTAATTACTTCCATTGGATTAGCTCCGTAACGGGCAACTACAACACCACCCACAACTTCAGCGCCTTCTTTGTCTAAAATACCTCTTCGTTCAGCTGGGCCTAAAGTTACTTTGGCAATATCCTTTATTAGTATTGATGTATAATTATTAGATGTAACTACAGCATTTTCAAGATCCTCAACAGACTTTACATATCCCAATCCGCGAACTAGATATTCTGCCTGGTTTATTTCTATTGTTTTTGCGCCAATATCTTTATTGGTATTTCGAGCGGCGTTTACGACCTGTTGTAAAGAAATATCATACTCTTTTAAAATATCTGGATCAACATCTATTTGATATTCCTGAACATACCCTCCAATAGAAGCAACTTCTGAAACACCTGAAGCTGAAGAAAGTGCATATTTCACATAATAATCTTGAATACTACGAAGTTCGTGTAAATCCCAACCTCCAGTAACATTACCTTGCTCATCTCGACCTTCTAAAGTATACCAATAAATTTGACCTAAACCTGTAGCATCTGGGCCCAAGGCTGGTTGCACGTCATTAGGTAATAAGCCACTTGGAAGAGAATTCAGTTTTTCCAAAATTCGACTTCTACTCCAGTAAAACTCTATATCTTCTTCAAAAATGATATAGATGCTTGAAAATCCAAACATAGATGAACTACGAATTGTTTTAACTCCCGGAATTCCTAATAAGGATGTTGTTAAAGGGTAGGTTATTTGATCTTCAATATCTTGAGGAGATCTACCTCCCCATTTTGTAAACACAATTTGTTGATTTTCTCCAATATCAGGAATGGCATCAACCGCCACAGGGTTTCTTGGAAAACTTCCTGTTTCCCAATCAAACGGAGCAGTAGAAACTCCCCAACCAATAAATAAAACTAATAATAAAACAGC
>Ga0307989_1000932_pt1 | contig 16958 bp, 18 predicted proteins | sample EllFjometagen185_FD_203164 | JGI IMG/M metagenome (GOLD analysis project Ga0307989, IMG submission 203164) | Marine microbial communities from Ellis Fjord, Antarctic Ocean - #185 | ecosystem: Environmental > Aquatic > Marine > Unclassified | place: Southern Ocean | collected 2014-10-08
GAGTTGTTTGAAAACATTTTATGTAACGCGCATCATTTACGGGAATTGCAAAGAGCATGGGAAATGGATAAATATAACTGGGCCAAAGCGATAATGATTTTGCTTTTAGATGCAAGCCGGGCGGTTGGGGAGGCAGGCGGTCAGCTGGGATCAAAAGTTATCTTTCAACATGCTCTTAGAATGGTTTAGGAACTCGAGAAGCTCTTGAGCTTCTTTTTAACAATGAATTACCTGATTTTATAACTCATGCAGTGACACCTGCTGAATAGTTACTCTAAAACAAAATCTATATTTTGTTGTTTTTTAAATACTGTTATTATAGGAATATGATATGCGTAAAGGAATTATTTTAGCGGGTGGGTCAGGTACTCGTTTATATCCTTTGACCTCCTCTGTTAGTAAACAGCTAATGCCGGTTTATGATAAGCCTTTAATATATTACCCTTTATCAACCTTAATGCTTGCTGGAATCTCAAAAGTTTTAGTTATCACCACCCCGAGTGATTTAGATAGTTTTAAAAACTTACTAAAAGATGGTAGTCAGTGGGGTATTTCATTGGAATATGCTGTCCAATCTTCGCCAGATGGGTTGGCACAGGCATTTATTATTGGAGAAGATTTTATTGGATCCGACCCGGTAACACTAATACTTGGTGATAATATATTTTATGGTGAAGGATTAGCGAAACGATTGCAGAAAAGTAGCCTTCAAGAAAACGGTGCAACCGTCTTCGGGTATTTTGTTAAAGACCCGACTCGTTACGGTGTGGCAGAGTTTGACACGAATGGTAAAGTGATCAGCATTGACGAAAAACCACCAAAACCCAAATCAAATTATGCGGTCACTGGCTTATATTTTTATGATAATAAGGTTGTTGAAATTGCAAAACAAATCAAACCTTCTTCTCGTGGAGAGCTTGAAATTACTGATGTCAATAAAGCTTATCTTGAGGAAAACCTTCTCAATGTAGAACTTTTGAGCCGTGGAAATGCCTGGTTGGATACCGGGACACATGACGCACTACTTGATGCTGCGAATTTTATTAAAATCATGGAAGATCGGCAGGGACTTAAAATATCCTGTCCTGAAGAGGTTGCATATAGAATGCAATATATAAACGCTGAACAATTGGAAGCAACTGCTCGTTCAATGAAAGTAAATGGATACAGTCAATATTTATTGGACCTTTTAAAATAATACTATCTACCCCCTACCACCTTATCCCTGGCTAATAATTTATGAAATATATCCAACTTGAAATTCCGGAAGTCAAACTAATGGAGCCAGAAGTATTTGGTGATGACCGGGGTTATTTTATGGAAACCTGGCGAGCGGCTGAGTTTAAAAAACAAGTTGCAGATGTTTCTTTTGTTCAGGAAAATCATAGTAAATCCGGACAGGGTATATTAAGAGGACTTCATTATCAAATTAAACAAGCTCAGGGGAAGCTTATCAGGGTGACTTCTGGATCTGTCTTTGATGTCGCTGTTGATATTCGCAAGAGCTCTTCAACATTCGGAAAATGGGTCGGAGTCACGTTGTCGGACGAAAACAAAAAACTACTTTGGGTTCCCCCTGGATTTGCCCATGGTTTTTTTGTGATCAGCGATCAAGCTGAATTCACCTATAAATGCACTGATTATTACGCTCCTGAGTATGAGCGATCAATTTTATGGAATGATCCGAAACTCGCAATTGATTGGCCTCTTGAGCAAAACAGTACACCACTGATATCACAAAAAGATAAAGAGGGAATATTACTTGCCGAGGCGGAGGTTTATTCATGAAAGTATTATTGGTAGGCTCCAATGGCCAATTAGGGTGGGAATTATGTCGAACTTGCCCGGAAATTGTAAAGCTGACAGCATTGGATTACCCTGATATCGATTTGTGTCATCCTGACAGTCTAATCGAAACCATAAAACAATGTGCTCCGGATTGGGTCATCAATTCAGCAGCCTTCACAGCAGTTGATAAAGCTGAAAATGAACAAACCAAAGCATTTCAAATTAATCACCTGGCAGTCTTAAGAATAGCTGAAAGTGTTAAAAAATTGAATATCCGTTTGGTGCAGATATCAACAGACTTTATATTTGATGGATATCAAAGTACACCTTATCTCCCTGACAGTACCCCAAATCCAGAATCAGTATATGGAATCACCAAGTTGGAAGGTGAGCGCTCCGTGCTAGAAATGTTAAAAGAAAACGTCCTAATTATACGTACAGCCTGGTTATACTCTTCTCATGGCAACAATTTTGTTAAATCGATTCTAAGACTGCTTAAAGAGAAGGAGTATCTAAATATCGTCGATGATCAAATCGGTACACCATGTTGGGCCGATGGATTAGCCAAAGCAATCTGGATAGCAATTGACAAAAATTTAAAAGGAATATTTCATTGGACAGATGCCGGTGTCGCAAGTTGGTATGATTTTGCTGTTGCTATTCAAGAGGAAGGAGTTGCATGTGGTTTTATTAATAATCCAATACCGATCAATCCGATACCGACCGTAGAGTATCCTACTCCAGCTAAAAGACCGCCTTATAGTGTTTTAGACAAGACTGCTTTTTGGAAAGCCATTCAGGTCAAACCGCTTCATTGGCGGATTCAATTACGATCAATGTTGAAAGAGTTAAATTAATGAGAAGCTTATTAGTTACAGGTGGTGCCGGATTTATCGGAACTAACTTTGTTTATTACTGGTTAAACAAATATCCTGAAGATAAAGTGGTTGTTCTGGATGCTTTAACCTACGCAGGAAATAGACAAAATCTATCAGAAGCTGATAAGAATCCCAATTTTGAATTCGTTCATGGCAATATTTTAAATCAGACATTGGTAGAACAATTATTAGAAAAGAAGCAAATCAAAACAATCGTTCATTTTGCGGCCGAATCTCATGTTGATCGATCCATTCATGGGCCAGATGAATTTATTAACACTAATATTATCGGTACCCACTGCTTACTAAAAGCTGCAAAAACTGTTTGGTTGGATTCCGGTCAAACTAACGAGTTTTCAGATCACCTATTCCACCATGTTTCCACCGATGAAGTTTACGGTACGCTCGATCCAGATGCGCCCGCTTTTACCGAGCAATACCAGTATTTACCCAATTCACCATATGCTGCCAGTAAAGCCTCATCTGACCACATTGTACGCAGTTACTATCATACTTACGGATTGAATACGACTATCAGTAACTGCTCAAATAATTATGGTCCTTATCAGTTCCCTGAAAAACTAATTTCATTAGTAATAGCCAACTGTTTGGATAGAAAGCCATTACCAATTTATGGCGATGGCAAACAAATTAGAGATTGGCTTTATGTGGAAGACCATAATCGGGGCATTGACCGCATCATCCATAATGGTCAAGTCGACAACACATATAACATCGGTGGTAATAATGAGTGGAGCAATATTGATATCGTCACATTAGTATGTGATCTGATGGATCAGTATCACCCAAAGGGTTCACCGCATAAGGAACTGATTACACATATTCAAGATCGTGCTGGTCATGATCGTCGGTACGCAATCAATGCCAATAAGATTATGAACGAGCTTAGCTTCAAACCTATTGAAACTTTCGAGACTGGAATACATAAAACCATCCTGTGGTATCTAGACAACGAGAACTGGTGGCGTTTCGTAATGGATGGGAGTTATCGAGACTGGTTGGATAAGAACTACAAAATATGAAAACATTACTAAGTTTAATTGAAAACATCCTCGGTCGATTTGATGGACACATGCAAGAGCTACTACAGGGTGTGTTAACAGCATTTGTTGCTAACCATTCTGGCAGCAAACTTTGATTTTGGCCTTAATGTGGTATTAGCACGGTTATTGAGAACCGAAGGATTTGGTATCTCCTTTCTTGCATTAAAGATCGCTCTGATTGTTACAACGGTTTATGAAGAAATGCGAGGGTATATATGTTTGTGAGGAACGCTATGTAGCCGAACCAAAGCTACGTTATGTTCCTGGGATCTTGAAAAATATTGAATAAACAATATATAATAACGATTACTCAAAAATGAAAAAATACTAGTAGCTGGAGCTGCAGGCTTTATTGGTTATTTTCTCAGCAAGAAACTATTGGAAGAAGGTTTTGAAGTCGTTGGGATTGACAATCTAAATGAATATTATGACCCTACCCTGAAAAAGTTCCGCTTGGCCCACTTGAACCCTGTACCTTTGTTCTCTTTCAAACAACTTGACATGACCGATCTGCCAGCCTTAACAGAGCTCTTTGAGACTTATCATTTCGATGTTATTGTCAACGTGGCTGCCCAGGCGGGTGTTCGCTATTCTCTTCAGAATCCCCATGCCTATGTTGATTCTAACATAGCAGGTTTTGTCAACCTTCTGGAAGGCTGTCGGCATAGTGGTGTGAAACACTTGGTTTTTGCATCATCAAGCTCTGTCTATGAGGGCAATACGACAATGCCTTTTTCAGTACATGATAATGTTAATCACCCTGTATCACTGTATGCGACGACTAAAAAGTCAAATGAACTAATGGCCCACGCTTACAAAATCAAAAATTCAAATTCAGGTGACACCTTAGCTATTTTCGAGGTCTGCCAGGTTTTTTAAGAATTAAATCTCTACCGGTTATTGCTTCCGCCTTAAATAAAAAATTTTCCGAACCAATGGGCCTGCCAGTACGAAAATGTATTTTCATTAAATTAATAGCGGAAGATTCCGATTTCAGAAACTGTTTCCACTCTTTTTCTGAACTGATTCCAGCATATTGCCTGCCGATCAATAGATCTTTTTTGACTTTCCCGGTGTGAAACTTAGCACTTGACCCATTTTTGTCTCTTTCAGTTATTTAATAAATTGTAAACAGAAAATAGGTATGGAGTCACCTGATTTCTTGATGATCTACAAGCACTGAAGGGCGTTATCTATCTCACTAGGTCAATTAACTTTCTGGTACTATCCATTTCATCAAAATGCCAGCCGATATCCAGTACTTGATCGATTTGTGAAGTTTCAAGCACATGGTTCGTCTGCCACCTGAATTTTTCAGCCATTGTTTCTCTTGACCAGCCGGGGTCTCCATAGCTCAAACCACCTTTAATCAATCCTGAGTTAAATGCCTCACCGTTTTTAAGTTTGATCGTTACAATACTGGCAAAGCATCCCTTGGGGTCTCCCTGTGCATGCAAGCGACATAACTCATTAAGTTCTTCGGACTCTATAATTTCAATTTTGCTGGCCAGGTTTTGAATTAGGGGGTCCTTAAGGCGTTTCTCGAGTGTTTGTCTGGGACCAACTTCACCGTCTACCAGCATAGCCGCCACTGGCCAGGCCAGGTTGAACTGGGCTTGTTCTGTAGTAAGGGGCAGTTTAGTTCCCAATCTGGCGGTTTCATGAAATGCTTCCACAATGATGTGGTCAATCTCTTCTAAAGCGATCTGATTATTTTTTACCAATTCATGAGCTCCCTCAACAGCAGCATGAGCCCATCCACAGCAGGCATAACCTTTCTTCTTCCAGACAACACCATCCACTATCAGATAGTTTTCTCCGATATCTGCCGCCCATTCCTGATATTTTTCGGCCCCTAAAATTGAGGGAATACCTGTAAATCCACGAGAGGCGAGTTCTGCAGAAACAACGCCAGTCATTGCTGCCCAGGGAATACCATGTTTAACCATGGCGGGATTATCAATATCACGCATCATGGGTACATTGGGGGCATGATAATCAGCGATTACGACTTATCTGAGTTGGTGTACCTGCTAAGGTAGCTCCCAGGTTGTCCATAAAACAAAAGCGGGCCTTTTCCTGGACAGCGGCAGGTAATTTATCCCATCGGGTTTCTGTAATAAACTTGGCGGTTTGTTGATTGGCATCCATAGCTTTTCCTCTTTTATTTATCGTCTATTCATTTTATCTATGTAAGCACCTTCAGGAATGGTGACTGTTTATCCTGAGCATAATCCCTGATGCTTACAAACCTTGCAAAAGTTCAAGAAAGGATCGCATCAAAGTCCTCTCTTAAGCTTCGCGCACAACATCTCGGTTTTTAACCACCGCCATAATCTGTGATTCTAGCTCCTGGTCCAATTTTACCACTTTATGATTTTTAAGAATCTCTCGAATCTTACGATTAGCGCGGTCACCAAAGGTCGTGCTTCCAGCTTCTTTCCAACGTTCATAGGGTTGTCGATTTGAATGTTCAGCCCGGCCCTGGTGTTGTGTATTTGCTCGCATAACAGTATTCCGTTTCAATTGTTGATCTAAGTTTCACACTTTTATCCAGCCCAAAATGAGGACCGCTATGATATTTTATAGCAACAGTCATTCACATTGGCATTTGTCAAACCCTTGTGATGTCTGATTGAGGTGCCTATCGCATAGATCCAATGGTCTTTTCCACGCAATCTAATATGCTACCATTTTCAATCAACTGGATCACCGGTTCTGATTGATGGGGCATATAGCTGTCCTGAAAAGCTGGTTTCAGTTCCCGGCGAATACAATCAAAAGCTGCCTGGGTACCATTCCCCAGTTTGAATTGTCCTAGTTGAGGTTCGGTCAATGAAATGGCCTCAGCCGCCAACATACATTCTATCCCCAGAACTTTACGGACATTATCGATAACAGATTTAGCCTTACGAGTTGCCCAGGGAGCCATACTGACATGGTCCTCCTGATTACTTTTGGTGGAGACATTATCCACACTGGCAGGAAAACATAAGGTCTTATTTTCAGAAACAATGGCTGAAGCAGCACAGGCAATTATCCCATAACCATAATTCAACCCTGCGGGTTCACCGGCTAAATTGGGGGGTAAACCGTAGCTCAGGGTGGGATCCAGCATATTAAAAGAGCGACGTTCAGAAATATTACCCAATTCCGTCACTGACATGGCTAAAATATCCATTGCAAAAGCAATGGGTTCCCCATGGAAATTCCCTCCGCTCAGAAACTCTAATTCTTCTGCTTCGTTCCAAAATACCAGCGGATTGTCCGTGGCAGCATTAATTTCCTTTTCCAATAGACTACTGGCATAGGCCAGATTATCACGAACAGCTCCCTGCACCTGTGGTAAACAGCGCAAAGAGTAGACATCCTGAATCCTGGGTTTATATTCCGGGTTTAAAACATCATGGGGTAGATGCATCTCTCGAGATTTTTCAGTGGTCCGCTCACTACCGGCAACTAAAAAACGAATATTTGAGGCTGAATCAATTTGACCTTTTTGCCGGCGCACTTGATGGATACGGTCATCAAAGGCGCCCATCTCACCCCTGACAGCTTCAAGGCTTAAAGCGCCTGATATTTCGGCCTCTTTGGCAAGGCGATTTGCATCGTAGCAATTCAAGGCGGCCATCCCAGCAAACATGGTTGTGCCATTAATCAAAGCCAAACAATCCTTGGCTTTGAGTTGGTAACTAATAGGTGTAATACCGGCACGTTTCAAAGCCTCAGGTGCTGGCAGTCGCTCGCCCTGATAATAAGCTTCTGCCTGTGGCAGTCCAACTAAGGTTGCCACCATATGTGCCAGAGGTGCTAAATCACCACTGGCCCCGACAGAACCCTGGATTGGAATCACTGGATGCACCCGTTGATTGAGCATGGCCAATAAACGATCGATAACTTCTATCCGCAAACCGGAAACGCCCTGACAAAAAGCATTCAGACGAACCACCATGGTTGCCCGTACCACTTCTTCACTGGCGGGTTCTCCCACACCACCACAATGAGAGAGGATCAGGTTATTCTGGAAAGTATCATTTTGATCCATATTGATATTCAAATACTTCAATTTACCGACCCCAGTATTGAAGCCATAAGTAGGTGGTGCCTCGGAGGTCATCCAATTATCTTCTATATATTGACGGACCCGAATAATCTCATCCCGACAAGGTTGACTGATTTCTGCAATCTTAAAGTTTCTAGCCACTTCAACTACTGCTTCTAACGACAGCGTTTGGCCATCTAAAATTATCGTATTCATAAAAAATTCCTTTTATGGTGATGTTATTTGTTGATGGAATTTGAGTTCAAATAATCAGCCAACTTTTCAATTAAGCGGCCAACGACCCCAAACGCCTTTTTCCGTGCTGATAAAGCCAGACCTGTATCCAGGATCAATTGACTTTTCTGTAGCGCTTCCTTTACACCCGACTCAGCCCAGACTGCTTTTAATGTATTCTGTACCCGATGCTGTTTTTTTATTATCTCCTGGGTTTCTGTCAATGGGATTGGTTCTGGTGCGACGGCGCCGACCACAATAGCTAGAGAGGGCTCATTCTCCTTTTCCAGCGCCGGCTGATAACAAATTGCAGCATTAACCACAGGGAAATCAATAGACTCCCGAACGGAGTGTTTTACAAATCCCATCCAACTGGTAGGTGATAGCCGGGGAATAATAAAACCACACACTAAAGGTGTACTAGTTGCTATCCCCCCATTGTTTGTAATATGCTCATTAATAAAAGTCCTTATTGGAATTTCATGCCTGCCTTGACGATCTATATACTCTACACGAGCACCCACAGCCATAAGCGCCGGAGCCATATCCGAATGATAAATCGCCCAACATCGATTCGACCGGGGTTTTTGGTGACAAACCTTACCGCCGGTTTTAAAACAAGGTTCAATACTTTGCCACCAATGGTTCCCATATTACGGATTTGAGGTGAAGCCACCAGTCGGGCCGCATCGGACAGAATCGCACAATGCAAATTAATCTGAGGATCCTCAACCAACGTCACCAAACGATTCATGGCACCAATAAAAAGCCCTTCTTTCCTTTGTTCAATCCGATTTAAATAGGGAATCTGATCCAACCCAATCAGTTGAGTTGGTTGTTTCAATCCATATTTAAGCAGTGGAATAAAATCGCTTCCGCCAGCTAGTAGAGCAGACCCAGGCTGGCTTTGTAAAATATCAAAAACCTGATCCACAGTTTGGGCGGTTTGAAACTGAAAGGGATGGTTAATTATCATCATTAACCTCCTTAGCTACGGTTCTGGTAAACAACCTGTAATTGGCAGGGACCAACTGATGGGAAAACGGCAATTTGTTAACAGATTCACCCAGTACATTAGCAACGGCATTGCCGATGGCAGCCGCTACAGGCACCGTCGCCAGCTCCCCTACACTCTTGGCCCCCAGAGGGCCGGTGGGTTCATAGCTCTTGGCAATATAAACATGGGTTTCAGGCATATCAGTTACTAAAGGCATCCGGTAATGCAATAAATCTGAACTGATGGGTTTTTGGCTGCGATGGTTGATTTCGATCTGTTCCATCATGGCATAACCAACCCCCATAGAAATTCCGCCGTCAACCTGTCCCGATACAATTTTAGGGTTCACGGCTGTACCGACATCAACAGCTTCAATGACGTGCAATACCTTTAAACTATTCGTATATCGATCTAAGGCCACCTGAGCCCAGCAAACGGCAAAGGGTGGCGGACTGGCTCCTGCTTTAAAACTGGCGTTACCCATTATTATAGTACCTTTTTGGTGAAAAGTTACCGCCTGAATGGCCTGTTTAAAATCCAGTTCATCGGATTTATCAGGCTTTGAAATTATAAATCGATGCTTCTCCCAAAAGATCTTCTCCTTTGGAATATCATATTTTTCAGCCAAAGCCAGTTTTAGCTTGGAAAGCAGATTATCAGCGGCTTTTTTGACAGCATTCCCGGCCACATACATATGGCTACTGGCAAAGGTACCGGTGCCCGGTATCCGCCGAGCCGGTCATTAACTGAACGGAACCATCATCATTAGCTATCATCAAACAACCACTCATGCCTTCTTTAGAAGACGGTCCCGACGTATGACAGGCAAAGGCAACACCCCAGGCCCGGTTCACTTCATTCTCGGATTTATCAAGCTGATGATTGGCTTTTTTATCAATGGCCAGTTTGATACCATTAGCTCCCTGCACACAATCTTCAATGGCACAGCTCTGAATGACATCAATCGCAGCTGGGAATTTCTCTCCGACTTTAATATGGTTTAACAATCGAAATGTCACAGGATCCATTTTCAACTCACGGGCGATACGATCCAGCAATATTTCCCTGGCAAAACTCAATTGAGGATTCCCATAACCGCGCATGGCACCGGCTACCGGTGCATTGCTTAAGACACAATGACCCTGATATCGATAATGGGGTATGCGATACTGAAGTTTACGGCTGGCTGCAGCAGCTACAATCGGACTATGACTGCCATAAGCACCAGCATTAAAAAACAACTCTGCATCAAAAGCCTGCAGCAACCCTGATCGATTCACACCTATCTTAAGATTAGCAGTGACTTCGTGTCGCACCACAGAAGCATACATTTCCTCTTCGCGGGTGTTGACTATTTTAACCGGTCGTTTGACAGCCTTCGAAAGCAAAGCACCGATATGCTGATTATGCAATTGTTGACGGGCACCAAACCCACCACCCATAAAGGGCTTAATAATCCGAATTTGGCTTTCAGGCAGGCCTAGTAATTCAGATAAAACCCGTCTTTCCTGAAAAGGGGTTTGGGTGGTACCCCAAATCGTCAGGGAATCTTTCTCGATAAAATGACAAATACAGCTAATCGGTTCTATAGCGACGTGCTGAACGGCAGGCAGCTGAAATACATCGCTGACAACTATTTCACTTTGAGCCAATCCCTCATCAATATCCCCCTGGCTGGCTGAAATCGTTTTGAACACATTACTGACAGTCGTTTGGGGGTGAAGCAAAGGCGCATCAACTGCCATCGCCTTTTTAACGGTAAAGACCGCCGGCAGAATCTCATACTCAATTTGAATCTTTTGTACCGCCTGCTCACATGCAGACCGTGTTTCCGCAACCACAGCTGCAATGCGGTCACCAACATGACGCGGGTGATCCGTCAGAATTTGCTCATCCTTAACCAATAAGGGTGAGGGCGGGCTACCAGCACAATTAAATTTTTGCTGGGTTACATCTTCCGGGCCTAATATACCTAAAACCCCCGGTACTTTACGGGCTGCTTCACTATTGATGTTTTTCACTTTAGCATGGGCGTGGGGGCTGCGAACAACCATTCCGTATACCATACCCGGAATGAGCAAATCATCAGTATAGCTTGCCTGACCTGTGACTTTCAAAACAGATTCCCGACGGGGAGGAGAGTCTCCGACAACACTAAAGTCAATCATGAAGGGCCTCCTTAACAACACGCTCAACTGCTTTCACAATTTTACTATAACCCGTACACCGACAAGTATTGCCTGATATGGCCTGCAAAATCTCTTTTCGTTTAGGCTGTGACTTTTTTTTCAGAAGTGCGATGGATGACATCACCATCCCTGGCGTACAAAATCCGCACTGCACTGCATGTTCAACCACAAAAGCTTCCTGCAAGGGATGCAGTTGACCCCGGTCGGCGACGCTTTCAATGGTTTCAACTTTTTGACCATGCGTCTGCACAGCCAGAAGTGAACAGGCATTAACAGGATTACTATTCAATAAGACAGTACAGGCACCGCACTGTCCAACACCGCAACCTTGTTTGGTACCTTTTAATCTGATTTGCTCACGCAGTAGTTCCAATAAGGTTATCTGCGGAGTCACAGTCAGCTGCTGAAGCGTTCCGTTAACCTCTATTTCAACTTTAATCTCTTGCACTTCCATATCAATTTTTCTCTCAAGCTTTTTTACGTTTGTTTTCAGCCTCATAAACTATTTTGATCAATGCCTTCTCTGTAATAGATTGATCAACCAGGTATTTTTTAAAGGCACGATAGTAGCGCATTGAATGAAAACGGGCTAAATCAGAGGCATACTTTGTGTTTCTATCATCAAAGGCCTGAACAATCTCTTCCCAGTCCCCCAGGCTATTTTCTGTTAGTATGGTTTTATCTGTTTTCTCAACAGCCCTATGATCCCAGGTAAAAGCCAAATATCGCCACATGTAAGTCATCGTTGTTTCCATAACCCAAATAGCTAAAGGATTTCTGGCCATCGCTAACACTTTGGCATGTAAATTTTTTTCAATAACAAAAAATCGCTCATAAGAGTCCTTGGACTTGCTCTTAAAAATGTTCTTTAGAGCGGCCAATTGTTTTTTAAGTTCTCCTATTTCCTGATCTGTGGCGTGATTAACCGCCGATTCAAAGGCTAAAGCCTCGTTCACTTCTCTGAATTCATACAATTGCCGAACTGAAACCTCACCCAGTTTAAACAGCATGGCTAGGTTTTCTCCGATTTTCTCACTACTGCTGTTTTTAACATAGGCACCACCCATACTACCGGCTTTGATCTCAACCATTCCTTTTTGTTCAAGTACTTTCAATACCTGCCTGACTGTCGATCGTGATGCCTTAAATATTTTTTCCAACTCCCGGGTAGGTGGTAATCGTTCACCTGTTGCTACATCACCGCTCAAAATAGCATTTTCAATTTGACTGAGAATATCCTGGGCGACCTTTTCGCTTTGAACTGGTTTAAATAACGGTTTATCCTTCATCTATCTTCTCAATGGACCATCCATTTATGGATCACATATCTATAAAAAGGTAGGCAATAAATTACTTAAAAAAAGCTACTATTGCTATTCCATTGCTTATAGAAGTAAGTTAATTATCGATATCGTAAAATAAGCTTCTCATTAAGCACATTAATATTCTCCAACTATTTAGTGAAATTGAGCAATTGGATGGTCCTATTCTTAGGGTTCAAAAATACTTTGTCAAATTTTTTTTCCGGACAGGTCTTGATCCCCGTTCCCGCAAAATATTTTCAAAGAACTTGCGTGGATGTGTAGGATGGACAGGTTTTTTTGCCTATCTTTTTCAGTTCATTGTAATTATAAATGATAAATTCAAGTTCGTTAACTATTACTCAAACCGATCCCCGGTAAGATGTTTGCGATGAACTTGTTCAAAATCGTAGGTCGGATCAAGCCTCCCCTGCATTTTGACACCTATTCAGCGTGGGTCCGTCGGAAGGGGGGTATAAAATGGTTTCTACTATTGATTTCAGTCTTTGGGTAGCGGTGGGAGTGTTTGGACGTAAAAGCTATTACTTGACATAAATCCGGTAATTAGGACACTCACTACAAGTCTCATAATCGCCGTAACAACCTGGTATTATAAGGCTAAGTCTTTGTCACAAATGGTCATGTCCCCAAGTTACCTACTTTTCGTTCAGACACTAGCTAGGAAGATTGCTGATATTTACCTATTAAAGCTTCAACATCGGTATTATGAGGATCAAGATCCTTTTCCTTTAAAAATTCAGAATTATAAAGTTTCGAATAGGATCGTTCGCCACCATCACACATCATGGTAAGAATTCGTTTACCCGGTCCATTCTTAACCGCCACCTTTAAAGCCCCAGCAATATTTAAAGCAGAGCTGCTTCCCACCACCAAACCATCATTTTTCCTTAAGTATTGCGATATCGTCACCAAATCCTGATCAGGTAATGTAAAGGCGTCATCAATTTTTGCTTTAGCGAAATTATCAACCAGCCGCATAATTCCAATGCCTTCAGTAATTGACCCTCCGGAATTTTTATAAACGCCAGTATGGAAGTAACTGCATGATCCAGAACCCTCCGGATCAACCAAAATATTTTTAATACCGGGCAGCTTTTCTTTCAAAAAACTTGAAACACCCCCAATGGTTCCCCCTGTTCCCGCTACAGAAACAAAAAAATCCAGCTTGCCATCTATTTGCTTTAAAATTTCTGGCCCCGTTCCCGTGTAGTGAGCTTGACAATTACTCAGATTATCAAATTGATTTGCCCACCAATATTGTTCCTGATTCTCCTGGGCGATATTTTTGGCGGTATGGTAGAAGTGTTTTGGATTCGAAAAAGGACAGGGATCGACGAGCTTTAAATCTGCACCGAATAAAGCAACCAGACGTTCCTTTTCAATCGCCTGATTCTTAGGCATTACAACCAGGACTTTAAAACCGAGGGATCTTCCCACCAAAGCCAAACCAATACCAGTATTTCCTGCCGTCCCTTCAACAATGGTACTGTTTTCTTTAAGATCTCCGTTTTTAAGCGCATCCTGCACCATTTGCAAAGCGGCACGATCTTTAATGGAGCCCCCTGGATTAAGATTTTCACATTTCAATAATATTTCACATTGGGTCAATCGGCTAAGAGAGTCCACACGAACAATCGGTGTATTTCCAATCAGCCCGGTCATACGATCTGATATGATGTTTGACATAGGATTTCCTCAATTTCGACTAAAGTGAATACTTTGTATTCCATTCAGAAATTAAAATAGTACTAGCGGTTAGATGTTAATTTTTGAATCGCCTTTTCAAATTTTAAGGCATTTTCGCTTCCTTGATGGGTTTCCCCAAATAGTCTCAGCACCAGATACCCTTTCTGATCAAAAAGATAAAACGTCGGCCAGTAGCGATTCCCCAAGGATTTCCAGTAGGCAAAGTCGTTATCCATCATAATCGGACTGGTTTTATTATATTTCTTAGCGATCCTCTCAACCTGGCCTCGTTTTTTTTCATGTGGAAATTCTGGAGAGTGCACAGCGATTACCTTTAATCCCTGTTTTTCATATTTTTTTTCGATTCCATGGACCCATGGAAAACTGCGAATGCAATTAATTCATATGGAAGTCCATATTTCAATCAATACAATTTTCCCTTTTAAATCGGATTTATTTAAAGGTGCTGAGTTAATCCAGGCATCTGGCAAACTAACCGTAAACTCAGGCAATGAATTGGGCTGACTATAAAGCGGGAAGGTCCAGAAGAAAAAGACCATCGCTATACCAAATACTAATTTTGCTTTAACAGATCTTTTAAACATGGCTTTTACCAATATAAAAGAGGATAAAAATATAGAATGTTAAATAAGATTAATATAGTCCCGTTTCAAGCATCTGACAATTAAAAAGTAAACTTTAATATTGAGTCCCATCTTTTAAAGATGAAATAAAGGTATTTCGAGTCTAAATTTTAATGACACTAGAGAAGAGTATCCACCTGTTATCATTAAGAACAGGTGGAATACTTGAACTGAAAGCGAAGAAAATCAGTGGTAGAATCAATCACAAGGTAGGATTGAGTCCTAATTGGATAATCTGGCTAAATGACCTTCCACCATATACATAAAATTTGCATCTAAATTTCCGCTATATACCATAGAGGAGGCAATTTCACTGGCCAAAATAGCAGCTTTATATTTGTCCGGAAGCTGAGTAATTCTCTTGCTAAACAACTCATTATTTTTAAGCATTTCTGGCAAATGGGCCAAGATTGCTGTTTGATAAAGCGGTTGATCACATAAGTGAAGGTTATCCTTAAAATATTCAAACAACCTGGCATAATATCCATTGATTTCAGTACTGATGGCATCGGAGATTTCTGTATACAAAAGCTCTCCCTCTGCCTCATCATAGCGTTTAAATATCAAGCGGGCCTCATCTTCCGCCCTCTTTTTCAGAATTGAAACAACATTGGTAACATATTCTTCTTTGTTGGCCAGAAATTCATCTTCTGAAAGTAAGAGATTCGCAATAATTTCATAGGAAGAAGAGATCACACCACCTTTATTGGCTGAAGCATCACGAATAACCATAATACCTCTTTTTTGCAATTCAACCCTGGCTGGAGGGGTAATAAAGGAGTTAGCTCCTTCCACAATTGCTCTGTTCAATGGTGTACCATCTTCATCAAACATCTTATGATAATTATTGATATCAATGGTTTCCGGTCGCCCTCCTGCTGGAATGAAAAGATCGGAGGCAACTGTAAAAATCATATTATCAAACTCCCGATAGAACTCATCAGTGGAAACCCAACTTTCTTCCAATCCGGTAAGTGTCCGGGATATTTTTTGATACAATTGCCGCATACCATCCATCTTACTTCGACTACGATAAAGAATAAAGGCGCCAGGATGAAATTCTTTCGGGTTATAAGCATCCAGATCTTTTTTAAGCAATATGCGTCGGAGTTCTTCATGATTAGCGCCTGATGGATCATAAAAAGCACCGGTACCGTCCAAGATCATGTTAATTTTGATATTAGGACATTGATCCAGCAACAGTAACATGGCATTACCGGCGACATCACCATTGGGACCGCCAGTCATCTTTACTGAAAAGGTGTCCTCACGCATATTAATACCAAGTTGCTCTAAAGCAACTTCTGCAAATTTAACAACACCGGTTGAAGTGACACCATACTCCTTATGATTAATACCAACTTTTTTACTCGACATGATACCTGCACCAAGCATATATCCACGCTTTTTGGCTTGATTGGCAATGGTTTCAATCATAATATCATGCATATTCTCATCAGGGCCCAATTCGATAGGTTCATCTTCATGGTAATAATCGACCACTAAGGGATTTTTGGGACTGCCATTTTCTGTCAAATAGATATCCAGAAACGCATTAATAAAACCGTATTGGTGTTTATAGAGTAGATGTTTAATTTTTTCAGGATCCGTTTCCTGTCCAGCGTTCAATATCGTAACCAACTTGGACCCACCTTCGTAGATATCCTTATTCTTAAAATGCTGCGTGTGGGCCAGGACGTAGTTTTCCTTGAAAATGGTATTAGCGTTTGTCACATAATCATCTCGTCCTTTGGTAATCAAAGTACGCCAACCTCCCCTGGCAATGTCAGAGAATCCGATATGAAAACCAAGACCCAGTTGCCCATGAAAATAGGTAATTCTAAAAGGGCGATCCGGTGGCAGATCAGCTGTTGCTTCTTCATCAAGGTCTGCCAAATAAGCAGGGTCCAGCCTAAAGGCCAGTGCTTGTTTTTCCAGTACGAAAAAATTCGTTTTCAAGGTATGCTGGATAAATGACAAGCAGCATTTAAAAATCGTCCGTCGATGATCATCAATATGACGGCGGCCGGTACTATGATTTTCAATCATTTTAATCGTTTTTTCCAACCCAGCTTGATACCGGGTTTCACGGTCTTCAATGCCAGGTTTAAATC